>Ga0180221_1000118_pt1 | contig 118184 bp, 110 predicted proteins | sample eDN5th37CKraftMG_FD_151339 | JGI IMG/M metagenome (GOLD analysis project Ga0180221, IMG submission 151339) | Enriched Miracle-Growth compost microbial communities from Emeryville, California, USA - eDNA 5th pass 37_C Kraft MG (version 2) (version 2) ... | reverse complement strand
AAAAGCTAATGAATATAGAGCATTAGCACGTATCAGCGTAGATCAAGGTAGATTAGGGAGCCGTGGCGTGGCCCCTGTTTTAATTCTCCGAAGGCGGAGGCCACAGGTTCGAATCCTGTCGAGTGCGCCATTCTCGAACAAAAGAGAGAATAGCGGCGTGGTTTTGGCACGCCTGCTGCCGTACTCCGGACCAGCAGGTCAATGAGATGATCGAGTTGCAATATCTGCTTCGTCACCTCGCCGATCACGATGCCCTCTCTCGTTCGCCGGCGCTCCCCGCCCCGGCCGGCGAGCGCATCGCGTCCGTCGGTCGTGTCGAGCGCGCCCGTTGCACGCCCGCGCGATTCCATCAGGCGACGTTGAACCGCTCGATATAATCCTTGAACAATGTACGCAGCATGTCCTCGCTCAGGCCGAATTCCTCGGCCGAATAGGAATGCACGCCATGCTTGTCCTTGCCATTATCGGCCAGGTAGGCGAGGATACGGGTCTTGGATATGTCAGACAAGGTCATACCGAAATAGGCATAGGCACGCTCGATCGATCCGACCGGATCCTTGATGACGTCGGTATATTGCATGTCGAAAACATTCTCCGGCTCGAACAGATTGTCGCGCATGTCGAGTCCGCGCCGAATGCCGAGTTCTTCGTAGGTGGCCCATTCCCGACCCAGAATCTTCCGGTCATATCCCGGAGTGGCCTTGCGGAAGGTCTCGATCAGGCTGACCGCCGACGGAATGATCCGCGTAGGATCGCGATGGGTCCAGATGATCTTCGCATCCGGATAGACAGCGATCAGCGCATCAAGCGTGAAGGAATGTTTGGGATATTTCAGGACCCACCGCCCCGGTTGGCGGAACTGGAGGTGTTGAAGAGTGCGCTTATGCGCCTCGTAGGAAGGACGATGATCCGCAGTCAGCAGCCATTCCTTGTAGGTCGTCAGTTCATAGGGTGCAAGCAACGCCCAGTTCATGAACATATAGTCGTTGAGGCCCTGACACTGTTCCGGCCGATCGGCCGTGATCGGATGCCGCGTCTTCAGTTCTTCCGACGCCGTCAGGACTTCCTTTGCATGTACCTGCGCTATGCGTTCGTCGGTCTCGTAGGTCGCGGCCTGCGGCGGCGGGCAGGGAAGTGACATTTCCCATCGGCGCGGAGCCCGGATGCCTTCGCACTGCGCCATCAGCCCGTGCAGGTTGGTCGATCCCGTACGCGGCAGGCCCAGGATGAAGATCGGCGCTTCGATCACCTCATCGGCAATACCGAAATAGGTCTTTCGATCGTCCACCAAGCGCAGATTCTTGATCAGCATGCCGGTAATCATGTCCGCCGTTTCCGCGCGACGCGCTTCATCCAGTCTTGCATCGCGTTCCAGCGAGTGGATCAGAACGTCGAGCGCCTCCTCGAACGGGAGATCTCCGAAATCGGAGAGGCCAGTGCGCTCCGTCGCGCGCGCCATCAATTGCTTGCGATCAAGCCTGTCCATTGTCTTTCCTTCTCTCTTGGTCCCGTTGGACCGCTTTTCATTTTTGTTCGGCCATTTCCAGCATCATGCGCTTCTCGGCCCCTTCGGGAGGTCCGGCAAGGCAGCAGGGCACTGCACAGAACCGCCTGTCCGACGCATAGGATGACAATCGCAAGAGCCTTGTCAACAATGATATTAAGCTAGACTTATAAAATCTCGTTCCGACAAGATTCGCTTGGGCCTTCGGCCTTTCTTCCCTCATCCGGCATGATCGGCTTCGAACCGGCCATAGGTCCGGGCGAAGTTCGGCACCGAAAACCGCGATCGGATCATGCAGCGCGGCAGCAATAAGCCACCCATCCTATAAGCTTGAATAAAAGTAAGATAGGCTTATAACTATAGGCCTACGACCATATAATGTGAAAAGACCAGAGGGGATGTTAGATGAGGTATAGCTATACCGCTATCGGTACGGCCATGGTGTTGATTCATGGCACCATGGCTCAAGCGCAAGTCGCGTCGGAAGCTTCGGCACAATCTTCCATTGCTCCCAGCCCGTCCGTCGCAGCAAACGATTCGGGCGGACTTGCCGGCGATATCATTGTTACGGCACGTCGAAGGGAAGAGGCGCTATCGCGCGTGCCCATTACGGTGAACGCCCTTTCGAATGAATCGTTGAGGGAAAAGTCGATAAGATCGCTTGATCAACTCCAGCAATCCGTCCCGGGACTTACGATTTCCTCGGCCGGCGGCAGTTCGAATCCGACCATCAACATCCGCGGACAGGACCGGCCGAACCTGGGCGAGGCCGCACCGCCAGTCGTGACCTATTTTGCTGATGTTCCGATGAACTACATCGCAAGTATCGTTCCTACCTATGACCTGGCTTCAGTACAGGTTCTTAAAGGTCCGCAAGGAACACTTTTCGGCCGTAATACGACAGGTGGGGCCGTTCTCATATATCCGGTCGCTCCGAATTTCGAAACAGGCGGATACATCTCTGCCGGATATGGAAATTACAATAAGATAGAGGCCGAAGGCGCGGTTAATTTGCCCATCGTCGATGAGCATATCGCATTACGGATCGCTGGACAGCGTATAAAGCGGGACGGTTATGTGAAGATGGCGACCGGCGGAGATCGCGAAGATATTAATGATACTTCGTTCCGAGTTTCCCTGCTGTTGCAGGCAAACGACGATCTGAAGAACGTCACAATCTATGATGATGTCGCATGGCATCGTTCGGGCGATGGTCCGATATTGACCCATGTATATGGTGGCCCGATTGCACTCAGGTCAGCGGCTCTTGCTCCATATTATGACTGCAATGTTTCCATAACCTGCGACATCGATCTCGCCTTCGCGCGCCAGCAGGCAGCAGGCGTTCGCAAGAATTGGGGGGAGAAACATAGCTATCTTCGGACCCGTGCTACCGGCTTGTCGAATACAACGACATGGAACATCGGCGATATAACGCTGAAGAATATCTTCGGGTATCGCACCGCGAAGACAGACAATCTGGCCGAGACCGACGGCGTCGACCTGACCCTTATCACCGCGGTGAACCGGGCCATGCTGCGTCAATATACGGAAGAGTTCCAAATCCAGGGAAGCTTTTTGGACGATAAGCTGCAAACAATCCTAGGGGCATTTTATCTTAAGAGCGAGCCGAATGGGCCTTCCGGGTTGGCGCTGGGGACCTTCTCCCCACCTTCGCGTCCCAGCATGATTCTCAGCTATCGCACGCAGGTCAGCAAGGCGATCTTCGGCGCGATCACCTATGATTTCAGCGGCCTGGTCGAAGGACTCAAACTGGATGCGGGCTTGCGCAGGACGCAGGACAAAACCGACTCCTGTTCGGTTGGTTATCCCGCCATCATACCCTTTGATTTCGGCACACCACTCGCCACGGAGGACCAATGCGAGAATGGAGGGTCCGTTGTCGTCAACAACACCGCCTACTCCACCCTGGGTACGCAGGTAAGCAGCAAAAGCAAGGCGTGGACCTGGAACATCGGTTTAAACTATCAGGCGACAAGCGACATTTTCCTCTATGTCACAACGCGTCATGGATATCGGGCGGGTGGCGTGAACACGCCTCTTTTCAGCACGACCGCGCCTCGGAGCCTGGCCCAGTTCCAATCCTACTCGCCGGAAACCGTGCAAGACTTTGAATTGGGCGCAAAGGTCGCATGGCGGACCGGCGCCATTCGCGGAAACTTCAACATCGATGTGTTTCGCGCCAAATATAAGAATACCCAGCGCAACGTGAACGGCCTCGCCAATTTTGACCTTGACGGCGATACGTCCAACGACCCTTCGGCTGGCTCGATTGTTATCAACGCAGGCACTTCAAGGGTTCAAGGCATTGATTTCGATACGAATATATACTTCAATCGAAATCTTAGCATTAACGCCTTTGCATCCTATAACGATCACAAATATCTGACACTGGGAACGCCCGATATCCTGGCAAGCACCACCGCTTTCCCAAGCACGGCTGAAGCGACCGCTTTCCGTTATGCGCCTAAACTCACGCTAGGCGGCGGCGTTCGTTATGAAGCACGGCTTGGCGAAGACGTGGGCAATCTCGTCATGAATGTGGACGCCTATCGATCGAGCCGGATATATTTCGGGTCCTTCAAGGATGACCTTAACTTGAGCCAGTCGGCCTATGCTCTTGTCAATGCCAGGATCGATTGGCAAGAGCTCATGGGTACTTCCGTTACGGCCAGTCTTTACATGCGCAACATCTTTAACAAGACATATGCGAATGGCGCCGCCAACTCGGCCTCCTCGGCCGGATTTGCCTCTCTCCTGTTTGCAGAGCCGAGAATGTACGGTGTGCAGATGCGGATAGAATTCTAGGGAGCGGGCAAAGCGTTTAGCCCGCACGTCAATCCCGATCATGCCGATGCGATGGGACGACCATCCATCGGCATGGCCATTTCCATACGATGTCCGATTGAAGCGCTGAAAGCCCGTGGCATAGGGCAAGGGCGATGCCGCGCTGGCATAAGGCTTGATCTTATAATAAGCTCAGCTCAATATTAGGTCAGGACAGGAGAAGCCCGAAGCGAAAGCCTGCGCGGGATTTCGAAAGATCATGCGAAAGACGGGCTGCGTAGTGAGCCCGTCCGCATAAGGAGAGAAACGATGATATCTGGTGAGAAAATCCTGATCACCGGCCTTACGGGGATGGTTGCAACGCCGCTCGCTCATTTCCTGGCAAAGGAAAATGAAGTGTGGGGCATCGCTCGTTTTGCCGACCCGGAAGCGCGCAGGCCCTATGAGGATGCGGGCATCACGACACGCGCAATCGATTTGGCAAATCCCGATTTTTCAATTCTGCCGAATGATTTCACCTATATTCTGCATCTCAGCTGGATGCGCGCCGATATTTCGCAATTGCAGCAGGCAATCCGCACAAATGTGGAAGGGCCAGGCCTTCTGTTTCAACATTGCCGTAAAGCCAAGGCGACGCTCGTCATGTCTGGCATGGGAATTTACTCACCCCATGAAGATCCATGGCACCTCTATACGGAAACCGACCCCATTGGACGAGCAGCGACCGCCTATGCGCCCACCAGCCCCTCTTCGAAGGCCGGGATCGAAGCGGTTGCGCGCTTTTGCGCCCGGGCTTTCGACATGCCGATCGTGATCACCCGCCTGAACACCTACATGGGCACACAACGTACCATGCCCGCGCAGGTCATCAGGGCGGTTCTGGACGGCAAGACCATCCATGCGCCTCATGATCCGAATCCTCAAAGTCCCATCCATATCGAGGACATGAAATGGCAGCTTGAAGCATTGCTCGACGCGGCAAGCGTGCCGGCGACAATCGTCAACTGGTCCGGCGACGAAACCATGCCCATGCAGGATTGGGCCCGCATGGCGGGCGAATTCGCTGGCAAGGAAGTCGCGTTCGAGACAAATTACGTGCCCGGCGCGCCCGTTGGCAGCGCGTCCGATCCGACGCTTCGTCAATCGATCACCGGCCCATGCCGGACGGTATTCCGCGACGAGTTCCGCAAGCTCTTCGACGAGCATCAGGCTGGAGAGGCGCTGCGGGGCGGACCGAATTGGGGCGCCATTTGATGTCATCCTGCTATTGGAGCAAATACGATCAAGCACATCGCCAAAAATCTGAGTTCAGCTTCCCGGAGGATACCGAGCCAAGCCATTCTCCGCCGGCCTTAAAGCGACGTCCAAAAGCAGTTTGCCGGGCATAAGCGAGGAGAGGGAAGCAATGAGCTCGACGCAGCAACCACGGCAGGGTCTTCCGAAATATATTCTCGCAGCGCTTGCCGGCCCAAGCATATCCCTGTCAGCCCTGTCCTTGCCATTGGTCGTGTACTTGCCGGAATTTTATTCCGGCGAGCTTGGCCTCGACCTTTCGCTCGTAGGATCGATCTTCATGGTCGTGAGGCTCCTCGACATAGGATTTGATCCTGTGATTGGCGGCATCATGGATCGCACGAAAGGCCGATTTGGGCGTTATAGGCCTTGGCTGCTCGCTGGTACGCCCATGATCATGCTGGGCATGGGCATGCTGTTCGGTGCCAGTCCCGGAGTTGGACCGGCCTATTTAACGGGATGGCTGTTACTGGCCTATGCGGGATGGTCCATCCTCAGCCTGGCGCAGCTTTCGCTCGCCGCCAATATATCCCCCGATTATCATGAGCGATCCAGGATATATGCCTGGTGGCAGGCGGCCTTCATGATCGGCATGATGATCTCGATGCTACTGCCCAAGATCGTTTCCGAGCTTGGCTATCATGGCGCCTCCGCGGGTATGCGGGCGATGTCGTGGCTCGTGATCCTCACCGCTCCGATCATGGTCGGCATCATGATAATCGCCGTGAAAGAGCGCCCTGCCGGTGGAACGCAACATGGGAGCGATCTGCGGAGCTATTTTGGCTTGCTGCGCCATACTATCGTCCGTCGGCTCCTGGCGACGGAATTGTTGCTGGGGCTGGCGGGCGGCACGACCTCCACCTTGGGCCTGTTCTTTTATACGCGCGTGATGGATATCGGGCGCGCGGACACCGGCTTGGTTTTCATCGCGCATTTTGCCGTGGGCCTCTGTGGAACCCCTCTATGGTCATGGCTTGCGAATCGGATCGGGAAGCACAAGGCGCTTGCAGTCGCCGCGCTCCTCTATGCCATATTCCAGTTCCTATATTTGGTGGCTCCTTCGGGCAGTCTGGCGGGCCTTTTGACCGTGGCCGCCATAAGCGGCATTCCCTATGGCGCAATTGCCCTTCTTCCCCGCGCGATGATGGCGGATATTAGCGATTTCGAGCGGCTTAACACCGGCGCCGAGCGGACGGGTTTGCTATTCGCGCTGCTAATAGGGACTTGGAAGATCGGGCAGGCGCTCTCGGTCGGCCTGATGTTTCTGTCGCTCGATTTCATAAACTTCAATCCCGCCCCAGGCGCGTTGAATGGGAGTTCTTCCTTGCTGGGATTAATGACGCTATACATCGCCTTGCCGGCCCTGCTGAGCCTGCTCGCCGCTGTGACGATCCTCCGCTATCCGCTGACTGCCGAACGGCATGCCCACATTCGCAAGGAACTGGAAGCGCGGGAGAGAGCGTGAAGCCGATGATGGGGGAATCTCTTGGTCCATGACTTATGAATGGCTGGACAGGGGGTATTTTCGCAAATGATGAACGGATTGCCGCGAAGGCGCTCTGCCATGTTCTTTCCATCGCGATTTTACTATTGTCGATACACCCGACGTTACGCTAACAGGCGTCTGTGGATACCGATCTAGATAATTTCGCCTTTCTGATCGGCGACACCGCGCGAATATTGCGGGGGCGCTTTGACTTTTACGCACGCGAAGCCGGGGTTACGCGCGCGCAATGGCTGGTACTTGTCATGCTTATGCGCAACGAAGGCGCCACTCAGACGCGCATTGCCGAATTGTTGGAAGTGGAGCCGATTTCGCTCAGCCGCATGGCCGATCGCCTTGAGGCTGCTGGATATATCGAGCGGTGTTTGAACGCCAGGGACCGGCGGGTCCGGGAACTGAGGTTAACGCCCGAGGGGCATGATTTGCTGAAGAAGCTGCGGCTATTGGGTGCGCAGGTCATGGCGGAAGCCAGCAAGAATGTTACGCCGGAGGACTTGGAGCAGTTTGCCACTACGATGCGGAAATTCCGCTCGAATCTGGTGGCTGCCGGCGAAATGTCGAAATAACGGTCCGATCGCGCTGTCATGCGCTTGTGCGGGGTTGGCGCTTTCTGGAAAGCGCGTGACGGCAATAATCACTTCTTTCTCGCCGAGCCCTCTCGCTCGGGGTCTTTCAGATACAGATTGCCGGAGCGCACAGCCGTTCGTTTAGGAATAGCTCGGCAAAAAAGCGTAGCTTGTCAATAACACCGATGGCATTCATTCACAACAGCTACGCTTCCTCTGGCTCGGAAGTCCCAGGGTCTTCCCATGCTCCATTATTCAGTTGCTAAGACGGATTGAGGACGTCCTTGCTGGACGTATCCGGAATACCCAGTCGAGCCGTTAGGCCACCGTCCACCGGCAGCATGGTGCCCGTGACATAGACGGATTCATCCGAAGCGAAGAATAGAACGGCATTGGCGATATCGCGGGGATCGCCAAGCCTGGGTGTAGGAATCGTCTTTCGGATCTGGCTAATGAAGTTTTCATTCTTCAAAAGCATCCGCATCCCCTCTTCCCCGGTGTTGATAAAGCCGACGACTACAGCGTTGCAGCGTATGGCTTCCGGAGCATAATCAATTGCCAGTTGACGCGTCAGAGCGTTAACCGCGCCCTTGGAAGCCTGATAGGAGGGGCGCCCGGTGATCGCTCGCGTGCTCGAGGCGGCAGTGATATTCACAATCGATCCGCCGCCCGCTTTGCGCATGTGCGGGATCGAATATTTGCTCGTCCAGAACGTGCCATAGGCCGCCACCTTGAACGTCTGATCCCAGATTTCGGTGGGAAGCTCGTCGACGTGACTGTCCTGCCTACCCGATCCCGCGATGTCGGTGGCCGCGGCGTTGTTCACCAGAATGTCGAGGCCTCCAAATGTCTTGACGGTCGTTTCCACCGCTTCACGCACTTGCTCCTCGATGCTCACGTCGCTCCTGATATAGGTCGCGTTCAAGCCCTGGCCGCGGAAACGTTCCTGCACTTCCAGCCCTTTGTCGTTGGACCGTCCGGTGAAGGCGACCGAAGCCCCCTCTTTCGCGAGGCGTTGCACTATATGCATTCCGATGCCCTGTGTCGCGCCAGTAACCAGTGCAGTCTTTCCTTCAAGCTTCATAACAACTCCTATGCTGGTTTTTTTAGTATTGATCGGATATTTGTATTCCCTGCGTTTTGTTCAGCTTGCGGTAGCGATTTCGGCCATGATGCGGTTGACGTCGCCGGAGGTCACGCGGCGTCCTGCGTCACCGGGCCTTGCTCCGCCGACGCCTTCGGAAGGACGGGTGTCGACGTGGGTGGCGAGCCGCCGGAGCGCCCCGACGGTGGACTGCTCTCGCGTACGGTTGACGAAGGGATCGAAATGATAGAGCCGCATCGCATTTTGATGCGTGATCTTGTCGATGATCCGCTGGGGCATGTCCTTGAGCGCCGGCCAGAGGAACTCGGGCGATTCGGGCCATGTCGTGTCGGCATGCGGGTAATCGCACTCCCAGGTGATCATATCCTCGCCAATGTCGGCGACATTGCGCACGCCGAAGGTTTCGTCGATGAAGCAGGTGACGATATGTTCGCGGAATACCTGGCTCGGCATCTTTCCCCCGAAATCGGCGTTCGACCAATCGCGATGGCGTTCGTGCGTGATGTCGGCGCGTTCCAGGAAATAGGGAATCCAGCCGATGCCCCCTTCCGACAAGGTCATCTTCAAATCCGGATAACGCTGCCAAAGGTCCGAATGGATCCAGTCGGCCGCGCTGTTGGCTATGGAGATCGGCATCGACAGAATCCAGGCCTCGATCGGTGTATCGTCCGACGCGTGCGGCGCGCCGCCGCCCGAGCCGATATGACAGCAGATCATCACGTCATGGTCCGCGCAGACTTTCCAGAGCGCATCCCATTCCGGGCTGTGGATGCTGGGCAGACCCCATGCCGTGGGATTGTCCGGAAAGGTCAGGGCATGGACGCCGCGCTTGGCCATCCGCTCCATCTCGGCCGCCGCAAGCTGCCCGTCCCATAGCGGCACTATCGCCATGGGGATGAAGCGATCCGGATAAGGCCCGCACCAATCCTCGAAATGCCAGTCATTATAGGCCCGCACCACGGCCAGCCCGGCTTCGCGGTCCTTGTATTTGAGGAAATTATGACCCGCGAAACCGGGCAGGCTGGGAAAGCAGAGCGAACCCATGACGCCGTTCGCGTTCATGTCATCGATGCGCTTGTGGACGTCGTAAGCGCCTTCGCGCATTTCGCTGAACGCGCTCGCTTCCATGCCATATTCGTGCCGGGGGCGACCCGCCACCGCATTCATGCCGATCATGGGTACGAAGCTGCCTTCGAACACCCAGCGATTCTTGCCGCCGACCGTTACATTGCGGGGCGCCAGATCGCTATAGCGTGCCGGAACATGCCGCTCGAACATCTCGCGAGGCTCGACCGCATGGTCGTCGACACTGATAAGGACCATATCATTCATGATCATCAGGCTTCTCCTATTTCTTTCTCCCAGATATTAAGTGAGGCTTATTATAAGATCAAGCATTATACAGCATGGTGTTGCTCCAGGCTCCGCAGGAACGAACATCGGCTCCCTTGAAGCCATTGCGGGCGTTCCACTCACAACCGCGAGCAGGATTGAGCCGCCAGGGCCGATCTTGCTATTCGAGGCGACCCGAAACCATAAGGGCCGCTATCTTCGCGATCATGTCCGTTGGAAGATATGGCTTGGGGATGAAGTCGGCGCCCAACGGCAACACGCTTGCGCCGGGCCTGGCCCGGCCCGAAGTAATCAGCACCGCGATTGCGGGCCAGCGGCCCCGGATCGTGGCGGCGAGCGCGAGGCCGTTCATATCTCCAGGCATCTCAATATCGGTGAACACCGCCCCTATGTCGTCGCGACCTTCAAGGATCGACAAGGCGGCGGCGGCATCGCAGGCCTCCAGAACATGATAACCCGCCTCCATGAAAACCTCCGCCGCCATCGCTCTAATCAAAGGTTCATCTTCTACCACCAGCACGGCAGCGGCCCGTTCGAGCGCCCGTTCAGATAGTGCCTTCATTGCGCTTCTCTCCCCTTTCCTTGCGGCTCCTGGATCGGGATCGTCAGCCGTCCAAGGTCCATGACGCCGCAATCCAGCACGCCCGCCATCCTTTCCATGTCCTCCAATGCCTGCGCGATTATATGGCGGGGGGCCACCCTCCGGCTTCCACCCCCCGCCCCCCGCCAGCGCCATTTTGTCGTATAGCCGGCAGGGACCGGACCAGCCCGACGCCCCAGGGGGTGGGTGCCGTCAAACCGCATCCGGATTTAGCTCGAAATCGATCTCATCGCCCGGCTGCATCGGCGGCACGCGGGCGGCAATGTCATGTGCCCATTGCAGATGATGGGCGGCGACGTCCTCGCCCGCTTCGTCCAACAGCTCCAGCGCCTCGCGCATGAGCACGATCGCACGTTCCCGCAACGAGGCGAGTTCCATCATACAACCCCCTCCTGGCACTTCGCGGCAAAGCGGGCCTCTGTCGGTGCATCGGCCTCGCCCGCCCTGTCGATTGCGATGGCGTTCTTTCCGCTATTCTTGGCACGATACATCGCCTGATCGGCGGTATGCATCAGATCGCTGGCGCTTCCGCTTGCATGGGGTGGGATCAGCAGTCCGCCCATGCTGCACGTTACCGGATAGCGCGATTGCGCCAATACGTCCGACAGCCGGGTATGAATATCGCGCGCGAATCCCTGCCCTTCGACGATGGAGGGCACGCGAACCAGCAGGGCGAACTCATCGCCGCCAATACGCCCGATCAGATCCTCCCGGCGCATGATCGAGGCCGCCCCCCCGGCAAAGGTCTGCAAAACCTCGTCGCCCGCTCGATGCCCTTCGCGATTGTTCACCGCCTTAAAGTCATCAAGATCGAGGATGATGAGCAGGAGCGTTTGACCTATATGCCTCGCATCTTCGATCATCCTGGCGCAGCGGCGCTCGAAAACTTCCTTGTTGAGCGTCCCGGTCATCCGGTCGCGGTGCGCGTGGAACAGTTCGCGATCATAGGAACGGCGGAAACTGATGATTGCAGCCGCGATGAAGAGAAACGTCACAACGCGGACCCCGATGCTGAGCACAAGCAGGGGGACGGACAGTGCGGCGATATGGTGCAGCGAAGGCGCAACCGCCAGAAAGGCCGCAATGACGGCTACAAAATAGCCCTCGCGCGCACCCAGCGCCCAGCCAGCGGCGCAGATGACGGGCATGTAGAGCGGAGCAAAGCCTGCCGCCGGGATGATATAGTCGGCAAGGGCGATCCCCGCTGTCGCGGCGACGATCGCGAACCAGATTCGCTCTCTGGACAGGGATTCAAGATGTTCGGCCAGTCGGCCGACAGGCATTTGGCTGGTCACGCGCATCCTACTCCTTCGGCTTCATCGCCTTGAAGCGGCATACCGTCCAAGCCCACAGCCGGCGGCACGCCTCCTTATTGGGAAGCGTGCCGGCCACTGAACCGGGTGTTGGAAACCTGAAGAAAGTCAGGCGCGAACGCCTTTGGGCCGGGTGGCCTTGGACATAGCATCCGCCACCCGGTCGATGAAGCTCGACCGGCTCTTTCTTCAGGAGGTTTCCACGCCTCCACCCGCGTCTCCGCAGGCCCTCGCACCGTAGCGCGAAAGGTTTAACAAAAGCAATCAAACTATGGCTTTGCGCGTTCCGGCAGCGTTGCCGGAGGTCCGAACTGCCCCCTTTCGATTAAACATCGGCACGACCGGCCGCACTTTGCCGTTCAGATTGGATTCCACCCGCTCCGCAATGCCTGACGCATCCGCAGTTGCTTTTCCGCGGTATTTCCCGCGTCCATCGCATTCATCCTCAGGCCCAATTCTATCTACGCTCGCCCCATGCCCGGCCGTCGAAGCGCTGGATGGGGTGGTGGCGCGCCATGGCCGAGCCGACCGGCCCATTGAGCGACTGCGCCCGTTGCAGCTTGCGGTTGAACAGATCGATCAGCTCGCGGTCGTGCTTGCCTTCATCCCGCAGCACGAAATCCTCCAGCATCTGCTCGCTTTCGTGCCAGCTTGCGGGGCGCCTGCCGAGCAGCGCCTCGACATCATCGAAGGTCGCCTCCTCCATGGCGCGGCCGACCTGGTCCCAGCGCTGGAGGTGACGCGCGAGGCGGAAAAGGATGCGGATCTGGTGCTGGGCGAAGCTGTTGCCCGCATCGATGCGAGTCAGGCTGCCCACCATATGCTCGAAGGGCGCGGCAACCTGCGTCGCCACAGGCTCGGGCATCTCCACTTGCGGAAGGTCGACGCCGAGATATTCCGCGATGGCCTCCAGCGCGAAACGATTGGTCTCGTTCACCCATTGCAGGTTGGTCATATAATCCGACTCCGGGGTCGGATCGGCCAGCGCCGTGTGGAAGGACAACGCATTCGACAAAGTGAAGAACAGATGGTGCCACTTGATCGCGTCGAGGTCGATCGGCGTGCCCGCAAATTCCTCGTAAATGGCGTAGAGTTCGCTGATGTCGCCATAATGCAGCACGGTATCGCGCATACGGAAGGCGGCAAGGTCCATCATCGGATCGCCGACATGGCCCAGCTCGACATCGATCATCGCGACCAGCCTGCCGTCCTTCTGGTGGAACTGGCCCGAATCCCAGGTCACGACAGCCTCACGATCATGGGCCTTCAAGGGATTGCGACGCCACCAGGCCAGCACCCATTCGAGGAACGGGTCGGGCCGCTTCTTGGTGCCGCGATAGATGACCTGCTCGAACCGTTCGGCGCCCACGATATGGGATTGCGATGAATCCGCGGCATGGACCACGCCCGCATCCTTGAACGGCTGCACCGGAACCCTGTGCAGGTCGGCCAGCAGCTTCATATACTCGGTCATCACGGCCCGGCGCTGGTCCTCGGTCGCGCCGTCAAAGCCGGGAATGCCGTCCACCCAATCCATGACATAGCAACGCGGATCGTCGATCCAGCCATAGACGCGGGGGACGTTGATCCCATGCTCGTGCATCAGCTTCTGGACGAGCATCTCATGCTCCAGCGGAAAGACGCAGGGCACGTCGGTACGATCACCCCGCACGCAGAGCCGGAGCGTCCTGCCGTCCTTCTCCACATCCGCGAAATAGATGGGCCGCCAGCGCGACTGGCGTTCCATCGACAGCACCCTGCCGCCGACATTCGCCTCGATCCATGCCGTCACGTTGGGAATGCCGGCATCCGACAGCAGATTTTCGGGAACGGCCAGACTCGCCATCACACTCTCCATTTCATTTATGCAGGTTCAACAATCTGCTCTCAAATTGCGGCACGAAGGCCGTAAAACACAAACAAAAAGGTATTCCGCGCGGGGGCAGAACAGGCGGCAGACCCGTCACCTAGCTAACCGACCCGCCCCTCGGTCAGTTGCCGAAGCGAGAGCGCATAGCACGTCGATCTCACCCGAACGATCAGTTCGCCTGAACCGCGAAACCCTAACTGGAACGTGCGCGCCGCAAAATTGCTCAACCTATGATTTTCTTCGTCCTGAATTCTGCGATTTCCGTCGCGCTGAATCCCAGTTCCAGCATGATTTCGTCACTATGCTGGCCAATATCAGGACAAGCGCGGCTTATTTCGATCGGAATGTCGCCCATATCCCAGAAGATGCCGGGCTGCTCGACAATCCCGTAAGTCGGCTGCTCCACGGCGCTGACGAGACCTGATCTCCGTGACAGCGGATCGTCGAAGAAACGGTTCATGGCATTATCACAGAATACCGCATCGCACGGCACGCCCGCAGCCTCAAACGCGGCCAGCAGATCGGCGGCCGGCCATGCTTCCGCCGCTTTGACGAATCCGGCATCATCCGTGCCCAGTATCGTCCGCATGGCTTCGCGTTCGGCTTCTCTGTGGGCGGCAACCGCGACCCATTCGCCGCCTTTTGTTTCGAATATGCGATGATATGGCGAAAAGCCGGTCTGATCGCTTGTCAGATGATGGGTTTCCGTCAGCGTTCCATCCGCTTTAAGCAGCAATTCCCCTTGGATCAACGTGATGATCCCAAGCATGGAACTGTGCAGCACCCGGCCGGGCAGGCCAGCCCGCTTCATATAGAGGAGCGCCATCGCGGCCACAAAACAACTGTGGGCGGTCAGCATGTCCATCGGGCCCGGGCGCAGCGTTATCGGACGATTGCCTTTGCCCGCGCTTTCGAACTCCAGTCCCGCAAGCGCGGAAAAAATAGTGTCATAACCGGGCCAGTTGGCGCGATTGCCTCGTTGCCCGTAAGCGCTGACATAAGCGAAGCCGACATCGGGATTGAGCCGCCGCAGATTTTCCTCACCAAGGCCAAGCTTGTCCGCACCCTTGAAGCGCATATTGTGGTGGACGACCTCAGCCCAGGCGATAAGCCTTTCGAGAATCGGTTGCGCCTCCGGCTTCGTCAAATCCACCGCAAGCGACCGCTTGGACCGGCCCGCGGCCTGGAAGAAATGATGCATATGGCGCAGGCGGTCGCCCGACAGCGGCTCGACCTTGATGACGTCAGCACCCAGATCACCCATCAGAGACGGACCCAGCGGGCCAGCGAGGAACATTCCGAAGTCGACCACGCATGCGCCATCGAGCGGATGGCCCGGTTCGGCGCCGGGGGTCTGTCCGATCGATTCGGACCGCGGCGTCCAGTCGCGCTCGCCGCCCTCCCCCAGCCGCGGCGCCGGCCTTCCCTGCGGCAATGGAACATCCGCGTGATAGGGCGTGTTCGGTTGCAAGACCCGGCCGAAATGAGGATCGTCCACCTCAATCACATAGCCGTTTGCCCTGGCATCGTCATGCCTCAAAACTTCGCCAAGCGATGCGGCGGGTTCGCAGGCGACATCATGTTCGCGGAGCTGTGCCAGCCAGGTGTCGACCGTTTCCCGCGCGAAAGCCTGCTCCAGTCCTTCGGGCGTGCCGATGTCGATTCCGTCTGACAGGGCATTCCATATGCCCGGCAACATGCAGTAATCGAAGCGCTGCGTCGGGTCGAGTATCTGAAGCCAGCCGTCCTTGCAGAGATGGAGCTGGAACCGAGGAGCGCGCGGGCTTCCGTCATAGATTTTCGGGTTGGGCATCGGCCCTTTGGAATTGCGCACCCATACCATGGGAAGCGCCGACAGCAGGCCTTGCAGGATCGACGTATGCGCGGCCCCGCCCCTGCCCGTTTGCAGGCGCATGACAAGCCGGGTCAATATTCCCCCGGCGGCAAGATGCGCCGCCGACCAGTGACCGGCAGGATAGCGCCAGACGACAGGGCCGCCACGATATCCGTCATTCTCATACATGGCGCCGAGCCGCGCCGACACGAGCATTTCATCGTCCGACCGCTCGGCATCGGGATGATTGCGCGGCGACCCTGTTATCCCGCATATGACAAGGCGCGGAAACCCCTTGGCGAGCGTCTCATCGTCAAGTCCAAGCGCCCGCGCCCGCATGGGGGTGAACTGGTGCAGCAGAACGTCTGCCCCGGCGAGCCGTTCCAGGAGCGCTTCCAGCCCCGCCCGGTTGTCGAGTTGCAGTTCCAGGCTGCGCTTGCCCCGATTCCAGTTGGCGAAGCGTGCAGAACCGCGCGCGGGATCGCCGCCCGGCCGCTCTATCTTGAGGACATCCGCTCCCAATTCACCCAGCAGAAGGCCGCACACCTGCACGGCCATCCCTTCGCCGATTTCGACGATCCGCAGCTCACTGAGCATGGAATGCCCCTTATACCTTGCGGAAGTTGGGCAAGACCCAACCTTCATTGATCGGCGTCCATTCAACCGAAACCTTCATCCCGATCTCCACATCCTCGGCATCGCAGCCGGTCACGTTGGAGATGAGGCGGGCGCCCGGCGCGCCGTCGAGGTCGATGACCACGGGAACATAGACATAGGGCTCTCCAGTGACCGGATTGCGGTTGCAGATCGCAAAACTGAACACCGTTCCGGTGCCGGGAAGCGTGGGCCATTCCTTCCTGAAGCTCGAGCATTCCGGGCAGACGGGCGTCGGCGGCATCCGGAAATGTCCGCAGTCGGCGCACTGACATGCGGTCAGGCGGTGCTCCCTGGCCGCTTCCCAGAAGGGTTCGGTATCCGCACTGGCGGTGATGTGGAGTTGGTCGCCCGGCAGCAGCTTGGCCGGGCCGTATTTGATCGCTTCGCTCATCAGGCGCTCCTCAGGATCAGGCTGGATACGGGCAGCGAAGCAGGACCGCCGGTAGCAAGGGCGAACTCGCAGTCCTTGACCTGGCTGATCGCGTTGCCGCGCACCTGCTCGACGGCTTCGACCACGTGCGTCATGCCGATGATATAGGCTTCGTTGAGATTGCCGCCGTGGGTGTTGACGGGAACACCCCCGTTCACGCCCTTGCCGGTGGCGGCGTCGTAGCGCAGCTTGCCGGAGAGCACGTAATCATTGCCCTCGCCCCGCTCGCAAAAACCGTAATCCTCAAGCTGCATGAGGACCATCGGCGTGAAATGGTCATAGAGCAGCGCGACGTCGATGTCCCTGGCAGTCAGGCCCGACTGATCCCACACGCGGTTCGCGGTGAATTCGTGACCGGAACTCGCGAAATAGGGGTCCGGCATCCCGTACCAGGTGAAGGCGCGGCCCCATTCGCGCCGGCCGCCATGAGCGACCGCGTGGACATAGGCGGGCTTCTGGCGGCAATCCTTCGCCCGGTCGCGGGTCGTCGTGATCACCGCGACCGCGCCGTCCGTTTCAAGGCAGAAGTCGAGCCGGCGCAGCGGATCGGCCAGCATCGGCGACGCGTCATATTCCTCCTTGGTCAGCGCCTTCTTGCGAACCGCCTTGGGACGGTTCCAGGTGTTGGCGCGGGTCGCCATGGCAACCTCTCCAAAGGCATCCTGCGTCGTGCCGTAAAGGTGCATGTGGCGCCGGGCGAGAACGCTCATCAGATGGCCCGGGCCGACAAGGCCGCTCGGTTGCAGGAAGCTGTTTTCCGGGTCGGTGCTCATCTTGCCGAACACCGTGCCGAGCCGAGCACCGGGGAGCTGCTGCAAGGTCATCAGCGAGACGCAATAGGTGCAGTCCTCGTTCATCAGGCCGGCCGTGGCGAGGCCGATGGAGCCGACGGACCCTCCGCCCCCCGACGTGAGCGTCGCCGAATAGGAAATATGCGGCATGCCCAGCATTTCCATGAAGGTGCCGCTATCCAGCTTGCCCGTATATCCGGCACCAGCGCCCGAATAATAAGCAAAGCCGTCGATCTGCTTGATGGAAATCCCCGCATCCTCGCACGCCTTCAATATGGCCTCGCAAGCCATGTCGTAGACGGTACGCGGGTAGCTCTGGCCACGCACATAATAGTCCGTGGCGCCTATGCCCACGATTGCGGTTTTATCCTGATTTGCCCAGGCCATCGCCTCTCCTTCTCATCTACGTTTCCAATTGATTGATGGGACCGAACTGCGACGCATCCGCCCCACCGATCCATTCGCCGATGACGGCGAGCCGACGACGCATCATGAACCGGGCAAGCTCGCCGTCGCGCTTGAGCACGGCCTGCCCGATGGCATCGAAATGCTCCCGCGCCACGGCCTGCTGTTCCTCATCGGCGTAGAGGTAGATGCCCTGCTCATCCCTGCCGAAGGAATAGGACATCGCAACGATCACCTCGATCACCGGGTTGCCGCTCATCACCGCCAAATGGCCGACAAATCGAGTGTCGAAGTCCAGGAGCGCACGCGGCGCGATGCACTCCCTGGCTTCAACGAGCATCGCCTTCAATTGCGTGCGCAGGCCCGCGTCATCGCATTGGGCAGCGAAGCCCGCAGCCTCTTCCGATATAGCTCCGGTTACGGCGAGTTCGCGAAGAGTCACGCCGCGCAGACGCAAGTAACGGTTGATCGCACGGATGGAGTCGTTGACGTTCGGTCGCGCTGCATAGAAACCGCCGCGAATGCCGCGGCGCACGCTGATCATGCGTTCGCTTTCGGCTATTTTCGCGGCCTGCTTCAAAGTCGGACGACTGACGCCCAATTTGGCGATCAGGTCATCCTCGGCGCCCAGATAAGCGCCCTCCTCACATTGAAGACTAAGCGCAGAAAGCTCCCGCACGACACGCGCCACGAGCGTTCCGCCTCTTGCCTGTGCCGCCATCCCGCCCCCTATCAGCTATATCTTATACCGATATTCATGATCGTATCGGCATCAATATTGCTTAAACTGCCTATAACATATATTCAATAGACAAGAAATTGAATCTGAGGAGAGTCGATTTGAAACCCTATATCTTCAGCGCCGACAGTCATGTGCTAGAACCGAAGGACCTGTTCGCCGACGGCCTGCCTTCAAATCTCAAGCGCCATGCCATCGTCACCAAGAAGGAAGACGGGTTCCTCATCACGGGCACCGAAGAGAAGGTCATTTACAAGTTGCGCCTAGGCCCGCAGCGCGAGAATCCGATGGGCGACGTCGATCGCCAGGGCCTGCACGATCTTGAAGGCCGCCTCGCCGACATGGAGCTTGAGGGGATCGACGCGGAAGTCTGCTTCCCCACCCTTGGCCTCTGGCTCTATTGTCTCGACAGTCCGGAAGCGGAAGCCGCTTCCGCGCGCCTGTACAACGACTGGAACAGCCAGTTCCTGTCCGCGCACCCCGAGCGTTTCGTGCGCTGCGGCATGTTGCCCGTGCTCGACTTTTCGAACACGCTGGCCGAAATCGATTATCTCGCCAGCAAGGGCTATCGCGCGGCAATGCTCCCTGCGGTGACGCCCCCCAGCCTGCCCAAATATAATGACGAGCGATGGGACGCGATCTTCGCCAAGGGCGCGGAAAAGGGCATGGTGTTCGTCATGCATACCGGCACGGGACAGGAAAGCGTCGTGGTGGAACGCGGCCCCGGCGCGGCCATCATCAACTATACGCTCCAGTCGATGGAAGCGCAAAATTCGGTCATGTACCTTGTCTCGGGCGGGGTTCTCGACCGCAATCCCGGCGCGAAGGTCGCCTTTATCGAGAGCGGCGCAAGCTGGCTCGTGGCCCTGGCCGAGCGGCTTGACGAGGTTGAGGAAGCGCATGGAAAAATGGTGCGCCCGAAGCTATCGCGCAAGCCCAGCCAAATTATCGACGATCAGGTCTGGGCGAGCTTCCAGCACGACCGCGCCTGCATCCTCGCAGCGGCTGCCGGTCTGCCTGGCGCCAAGAACGTGATGTGGGCATCGGACTATCCCCATGCGGAGGGCACGTTCCCGATCAGCCGCAGGATCGTGGACGATCTGTTTGACGGTTTTACGGTCAGCGAGGAGGTTCGCCGCAATGTCCTGGGCCTGAACGCCGCGCGACTCTTCGGGGTCGAGCCTGCTGTTCACACGCGTGAAACCCTCGCCGCCTGAGCAGGATGCCGTCAGCCATGGCGTCGTCGGGCGCGGAGAGGAATGAGGTGACAACCGTTCTCGGAGGCCATCGAATATTCCTGATATCGACATGCCCGGCCGTTCGGCCGAAGTCATTACACCACCGGCAGGCCCATCTCGCCTTGCGCGACCTCGGCGATTTTCCTCCGGATGAACGCATCGGGGTCCGCCGCCCAACTCCGCACGATGTCCCACAGCGCTTCGTCCGAAGGAATGAGGATGCGCCCGTCGCGGATGCCGTCCGCAAATCTGGTCGCGGCTACCTCTGCCGTGAGCAACGGGAGATGGGCGCCAGGCCCGCGCATCGGCGCATCGGGTGTCCAGTTCGTCATGGAGGCGGCGATGCCCGTGATGACCGGACCGGGAATCAGGCAGGACACCCGGATGCCTTTCGGTTCGCAATAGAGAGCCAGATTCTCGGTCAGGTTGATGACCGCCGCCTTGGCCGCGCCATAGGGGATGCGGCTGGCGGCATAGGGATATATGCCCGCGAAGGAGGCCGTGTTGACGATATGTCCCCTTCCCCTTGCCAGCATGGCAGGCAGCACTTCGCGCATCCCGCGCACCACCGCGCCGTAATTCAGTTCGGTGATCCGCTCCCATTCCTGCGCCGGCACGTCTTCGGGATGGCCGTTCAGGATCGCGCCGACATTGTTCAGCAGCATATCGACAGGACCGAAACCGGTCTCGGCCAGCGCGACCGCGTCGGCAATGGAGGCGGCGGAAAGCACGTTCACGGACACAGCCTGCGCCGTTCCCCCCACGGCACGAATAGACGCGGCCGTTTCCTCCGCCGCCGCAACGTCAATGTCACCGACCGACACGCGCGCACCGCGCCGGGCGAACTCGCGAGCGGCCGCCTGCCCGATGCCCTTGGCTCCGCCCAGGATCAGCGCATGGGCATCTGCAAAAGGATAATGCATCATCCGTTCGCCGGTCTGGCGGCGCGCGGCCGGATCAACCGTCGTCATGTCTTCTCCAATAGCATGTCATTGCGCCTTTCGCGCCTTCAGTATCGCATCACCCAGCCGCCATCGACATTGATCGTCTGTCCCGTCATCCAGCGGCCGGCGTCGGACACGAGCAGAAGGAGCGCGCCGCAGAGCGCGTCCGGGGTATCACGGCCCTGTATGGGACAGCGGGCGATGATCCCCTGGACCCAGGGCGTATCGTCCGGCGTCATGGAAAGGCCCGCATCCGTCATGGTCATGCCGGGGCCGATGGCGTTGACCCGAATGTTCTGACCGCCAAGCTCGGTCGCCAGCGACGTGGTAACGCCAGCCAGCGCGATCTTCGTCACCCCATACAGGCTCTGGGCCGGGAAGGCGCCCGCCGAGACTTGATTGACGATCGCGCCGCCGCCACGCGCCGCCATGCCCGGCACAACCGCCTGGGCGCAGTTCATCGCGCCCCAGACATTGACCGCAATGAACATGTCGAATTGCGCCTTGTCGGTATTCATCATCCCGCTTTCGCCCATCTCGACCATGAGCGCCGCATTATTGACGAGAATGTCGATGCCGCCGAAGGCATCCGCCGCCGCCGAAGCCATCGCCCTGGCCGATGCCGTATCGGTGATGTCGACCCGCACCGCCAGCGCCTTGCCGCCGGCGGCCGTGATCTCGTCAGCGACTTTCTGTGCGCCTTCCCCGTTGATGTCGGCGACCACGACGCTGGCATGGGCATTGGCGAGAGCCACGGCATAGGCGCGGCCGATGGAATTGCCGCGCCCGCCGGCGCCGGTGACGATCGCCACCTTGCCGGTCAGGTCGAAGCTCCGGTTGGTGAAATCAGGCATGGTCTCTTCTCCCTCTCCCGCGCCCTTACCGGGCAGAGCTTTTGATGGTCACGGTCTTGTAGTGCAGGAATTCGTCGATGCCCGCACGGCCGCCTTCCTTGCCGAAACCGGAAATGCCGACACCGCCGAAGGGGGTGTGCGCGTTGATCTGCGATCCGCCATTCACATAGACGCCACCCGCGAAGAGGCGCTCGGACATGCTCAGCACGCGTTCGACGTTGCTCGACTGGATATAGGCGGCAAGCCCATATTCGCTGTTGTTGGCGATCGCGACCGCTTCGTCCTCGTCATGGAACTTCGTCACGATGAGCGCGGGACCGAATATTTCGACCTGGCTGATCTCATGATCGGGATCGGCATCGACGATCAGCGTCGGCTCGATGAAGTTGAGGCCCGCCAGCTCTCCGCCGCAGCGGTGTCCGCCGAACAGGAAGTTGGCGGCGCCATCCTTCCGGGCGCGCTCGAACATTCCCTCGATGCGTTCGGCGGCCGCCGTGTTCATTACCGGACCAACGATGGTGCTCGGGTCCGCCGGATCGCCGACCTTGAGCGTTCCCATCAGAATCTTCACCTTCTCCAGGAAGGCGTCGTAAATGTCGACATGCACCAGCGCACGGGTCGGCAACGCGCAGCCTTGACCGGCGCCGAAGAAGAAGACGCCAAACACCGACAGCGCGGCCGCGGCATCGAGATCACAGTCGGGAAACACAATATTGGCCGATTTGCCGCCCAGTTCCATGACGGTCGGCTTGATCTGCTCGGCGCAGGCATGCAGGATCTTACGCGCGGTGATCGGCCCGCCGGTGAAGCTGATCTTGCGGATCTTCCTGTGGCGGATCATCGCCTCGCCCGCTTCCCCGGTGCCATGGAAGCTCGACAGGACGCCGTCGGGAATGCCTGCCTCCTTGCAGAGCCGGGCGAACAGTTCGGGCACATGCGCGTTGAGTTCGGCGGGCTTGCAGATCACGCAATTCCCGGCGGCCAGCGCCGGGACCACCTTCATGGCCAGGGAAATCAGCGGGCCGTTCCAGGTGATGATGATGCCGACGATGCCGATCGGTTGCGGCATGGTGTAGGAAAACTCGCCACGCGTATCCATCGTGCCGATGAGATCGCCGCCCAGCTTATCGCACCAGCCCGCATAATAGCGCGTCCATTGCAGGGCAAAATCGACCGTGATGTTGCCGGCGACCCTGGTATGTCCATTGTCGAGCTGCGCGGCCAGGACGAAGTCCTCCCGATGCGCTTCGATGAGATCGGCAAGACGGTTGAGGATGTCGCGGCGTGCCTCGGGCGACGTGCGGCGCCAGCTTTCCTGCACGGCGAGCGCCTTTTCAACCGCTTCGTCGACCTCGGCGGCGCCCGCCAGCGGCACCTGCGCCTGAACCTGCTGCGAATAGGGATTGAGATGGTCGTGCGTGCCGCCTGTGCCGGTTTCGCGCGGCTCGCCACCTATGTGGAGGTGGATTTTCGTGCGCGGGGACGGCGGAGCTTCAGCGTCGATGGTTGCCATTGGTCACATCTCCGGACATGCTTGAAACAGCGGCAAAATGCCGCGCGGAGAGAGGGTTGCCCATGCGGCGCGACGGAGTTGTACTTCGCCGTGCCGTGGCAATATGCCCGACTCGGATGGTCGGGCAGTGGTCAGGCTCCTCTCTTGCCCCGATGTAAACAGTTGTTTATTTTGAGTGTCAATGGCCGATATCGAACCTCGCCCGATCAAGGATGCCCAACGGACGCGACAGGCGATCCTGGAAGCCGCGCAAGACGCTTTCTCTGTACGCGGCTATCGCGATACCGGCGTGCGGGACATCACCGCGCGGGCAGGGGTCAGCATGGCGCTGGTCAACCGCTATTTCGGCAGCAAGGAAAAACTGTTCGAAGAAGCGCTTTCCGACATGCTCGATGCGACGCGGATCATCGACATCCCACGGGACCGATTCGGCGAAGTCATATTGGAACTGCTGCTCAAGGGCGTCGGCCCCCGCTACATCCCCCTGCCCATGATCATGATGGCCAGTGGCGATTCCGGCGCGCGCGCGATCACGGAACGCCTGCTGCGCCAGCAAGTCCACGAACCCCTTGCCCGTTGGTTCGGGCCGCAGGAAGGAAGCGTGCGCGCGACACGGTTCATGATCGTATCGGCCGGGCTAACCGTCTATTGCCGTCTCTATCCGCTCGATACGCTGGTGCCTGAACCCGATCCGGCCATCCGCGCCTGGCTGGTCAGGGAATTTCAGGCGCTGGCGGATTGAATTCCGTCGAGGAAAAGGACCGCAGCGGGAACCCATCTCGAAAAGCGCAAGCACCGGTCAGAGCGTCTGCTGCTCAAGCAAACTGCCTGGCTCCTGTCCCAAAAGGCGGGCCAGGTCCCGGCGTTGGCCCATGACATCCGCAAGCGAATAGCGGTCCAGCACGGCGAGGAAGGCAAGAATGGCTTCCTTGAGCAATCCGGTGATCCCGCAGGCGGGCGCGATCAGGCAGCTTGCACAATCGACTAGGTTGAAGCCTTCCTCAGTGTGACGGACGAGCACGCCTATATTGATGTCTTCCGGAGGCTTGCCGAGGCGGATGCCGCCCCTCCGGCCGCGCACGCTTTCGATATATCCCGACCTTGCAAGGTCGTTGACCACCTTCATCAGGTGATTTTGCGAAATGCGGTACGTCCGGGCCACTTCCGCGATCGAGCACAGGCGATCGGGCCGCGCGGCGAGGTAGAGCAGCACACGTATCGCATAGTCGGTGAATAGCGTCAGTCTCATGCCCGTTCCCGATAGCCGCAGTCGGCTCATCGAATAATATGCATTTTTATTGCATCTTTCAAATGGCGGATTTAGATGCATTTCAAATACAGGTTTGGAGCATGAGTCGTGGACAGCCTCCCAAGCATAGAGGAAGCGGATCTCGCCCGTCTGGTGGACGCCTTTTACGCTCGCGTCCGGACGGACGTCGAACTCGGTCCGATCTTCAACGACGCCATTCAGGACTGGCCTGAACATCTGGAGAAGCTAGCCGCTTTCTGGTCGTCGGTCATGCTGTCCAGTGGACGTTATAAGGGGCAGCCTCTCCCCGCGCATCTCAAGCACCAGGGCCGGATCACTCCCGCCCTGTTCGACCGCTGGCTCAACCTCTGGCAACAGACCACCGGGGAATTGATGGAGCCGGATGCCGCGCTGGCCCTCCAGGCCAAGGCGGCCCGCATCGCCGAGAGCCTGCAACTGGCCCTGTTTTTCCGATTGGACCGACCGGCGGAGACACAAACCGTCCGGACGGCAAACCAGCCCGAAACGCCCGCCCGTCCATACCGCTCCACGCCCCTGTTCGATCAGGACACGCTGCCCGCGGCCTTGCGCGCCCGCCATGACACCAAGGCCGGTGTGTGGGGCATGATCCGGGTGATCGAAGGCAAGCTCCGGCTCACTTATCTCGACCCGCCTTCGGAAGTCACGCTGACCCCGGACAGGCCCGGACTGATCCTGCCGCAACAGCCGCATTTCGTAACGCCCGTCGGCGCCATGAAAATGCGGGTGGATTTCTACGACCAGCCCCCCTGCGGCTGACGAACGGAAACGCGACCTCACTTCCATTGCTTCAATAACAGGAGATTTTGATGCCGGAACCTCTCAGCAGCCAGACTATCGCGCTCGTCAAAGCGACCGTTCCCGCGCTGGAAGCGCATGGTCTGGACATCGTGCATGAGATGTATTCGCGGATGTTCCAGAACCCGGATATCCGCGACCTGTTCAACCAGTCGCATCATGGCGACGCCGGTTCACAGCCCCGCGCGCTGACCGGCGCGATCCTGGCCTATGCGAACAACATCGACAATCTGGGCGCGCTTGCGCCTGCCGTGGAGCGGATCGCGCAGAAGCATGTGGGTCTTCAGATATTGCCCGAGCACTATCCCCATGTCGCCCAAGCCTTGCTGGGCGCGATCAAGGCGGTGCTGGGCGATGCCGCCACCGATGAGATCCTCGCCGCGTGGGGCGAGGCCTATTGGTTCCTTGCCAATATCCTCATAGCGCGCGAAAACCGCATCTATACCGAACAGGAGGAGACGGCCGGCGGCTGGAACGGATGGAGGGATTTCCGGATCGACGAGATCGTCCGCGAAAGCAGCGTCATCAGCTCCTTCATCCTGCGGCCGGTCGACGGCAATCCGGTGATGGCGCACCAGCCGGGACAATATCTGACCTTCTGGTTCGACATTCCGGGGCATCCTCCGGTCAAGCGCAACTATTCCATCTCTTCCGCGCCCAATGGCGCAACCTACCGGATTTCGGTCAAGTGCGAACCGCATGGGCTGGCGTCAGGCTGGCTTCATCGCGAAGCCAGGACAGGCACCATCCTGAAAGTCGCCGCGCCCGCGGGCGAGTTCTTCCTCGGCAGCCATGTCGAACGCCCGGTGGTCCTGCTTTCGGGCGGCGTGGGCCTGACGCCGATGGTGGCCATGCTCGAAGCACTGGTGGAAAGCGGCGCCGACGTGCCGGTTCATTATGTTCACGGCACCCATAACCGGGACACGCATGCGATGCGCGGCCATGTCCGCGCACTCGCGGCCAAGGGCAAGGCGATCCGGGTGACAGATTTCCATCAGGCGCCGCTTCCGGGCGAAGTCGTCGGGCGGGACTATCATATGGCGGGCATCATCACCGACGACTGGCTGACCGCCAATACGCCCGTCGCCGCCGCCGACTATTATATCTGCGGTCCGCGTCCGTTCCTGCGCCATGCTGTATCGGCCCTGTCGCTGGCAGGCGTTCCCTCCGACCGCATTCATTACGAGTTCTTCGGACCGGCCGACGAATTGCTGGCCGCCTGATGCGAATCGCGGGCGTGGCCTTCGTCACGCCCGCGCTTCCTCCCCTCCCGCACCCTGGATATATTCGGCAAGAACCCGCGCATGATTGCAGGATTTGTCCCGCGCGGCATATAGCAGCGTCAGGTCTCCGTTTCTCAGCAGTTGACGCAGCATGTCGGTGCATCGGGCGTTGCCGGCGAGTTCATGCCGGTATCGGTCGCGAAATTCGTCAAATCTCCCCGGATCATGACCGAACCATTTCCGCAAGGCGGAAGAAGGCGCGATCTCCTTCAACCACAGATCGAGCGCCGCCGCTTCCTTGCTGATGCCACGCGGCCAGATACGATCGACCAGAACCCGCTGCCCATCCGTCGGCGATGGCGGATCATAGATCCTCTTGAGTTGTATCTTTCCCATTCCTCGCCTGATTCCATGCCATGCCGCCGTCCGCAGCTAAGCAAGTTGAACAAGGTGGCCGACAAGGCAAAGCAAAACGACTATTATATGTATGTGTCAGCGGACTTATTGCCCTGAACAGCGCTTCCCGCCATCAAGCAGCGCATCGGCGCGCGCGACATTGGCCCGATGGCTTTCCAGCATGGCGTGCAGGTCCGCATGGAGGCTGTCGTCGCGAATGCGCGGCGTCAGCGTTTCCAGCTTCCGCACGACCCATGCCTGCCCGCGATTGAGGAAGGCAAGGCGGTCCCAAGGCTCCGGCACCGCCATCGCCTTGGCATGGAAAGCGCCGGTGCGACGGGAGGGGGCGGCGCCCAGGCGCTTGAGATGCCGCGACAACATGGCGCACCAGCGCGCCTCATCCTTCCGCACATCGCGCATCAGCTCCGCATAGTCCGGCTCTGCCCGATATTTGCCCCCCGCCAGGGCGACCCGCGCGCCCGCCCGTTCCGCCTCCAGCAATTCGTTGAGCGCTGAGACGATCTCCTCCGGACGGGCATAGCCCATATAGGCGTCGCCGGCCCCGTCGGCATAGCATGGCGGCGAGGCAGGTTCCTCCGTCACGCCGCGATTGCCGCCGCCGCGCCGACGAAGCTGCCGGTCTTCACGACTTCGAGAAACGTGCGGGCGACGGCAATGTCCATCAAGCAAATTTCAAATCATAATCGCATTCGTTTTCTTATTGCATGATAGCTGGAGGAAACCCAAGAGTCCATGAAGGCGGCACTGGATCGGATCGCGTCAGGGTCCGCTCACCATGGCAGGCTTCGGTGCACTTTGCGGCCGTCCTCGCGAGGATGGATAACGACCGTGGCGGTTTGTCCGGGGATCATCCGGACATGAGCGGGAATCCTGTCGATCGCGATCCGCACCGGAATGCGCTGGGCCAGCCGCACCCATGTGAAGGACGGGTTCACATTGGCGAGTTGCCCGTCTCCTACCGCCCTTTCCCGATCCTCGACACCGCCCGCGATGCTCTGGACATGACCTTCGATCTCGTCCGCCACACCCATCAGATAGATGCTGGCCGGATCGCCCACCTTGATGGCGGGCAATTTCGTCTCCTCGAAATAGCCCTCCACCCACATGGAACGGTTATAGACCAGCGCCAGCGCAGCCTTTCCCGCCGCCAGATAGACGGCTGCAACGAGAAGTTTGAGATCGTCCCCGTCCACCGGCGCGCGGACGAGTGTGCGTTCCAGATTGAACCGGGCAAGATCGCGGGCGGCGACCGCCTGCCCCAGGCTCGTCCGCAATCCTTCCACCCGCACCCGCCCCTATCGGGATTGTCACGATCGCCGTGATCGTGGGCTTTTCTTCCCTTGGATTCGGTTGCGCTCAATAGGCGGGATGAGCGGCGGGATCGTAGATCAAAATATTGATGGATAAGCGCAAGATTCTTGCATTGAAGAGGAAGGAGTCGCAGGAGAGAGAAACTGACTTGTCATTTTCACGGTATAGCCCCCGTCGCTCACGACAAACCGGCGAGGAAGGTGCGCCTGAGTCCACCGGTCAATCATTCGCCGCGCGTAACAGGCGCTTCATCGGGCGATCCATGGCTTGCGCTTTGCCTGTCCAGGGTTCGCCCAATATAGCCGCGACCCAAACGGCTCATGTTAACCGTTTGGCAACAGATATACGGCGAATAGCGTTTTCATGTCGATGCGGGCGATCATAGACGAGTTCCAGACACCGGAAAATCAACGTGGCACGGTGCGCGTGCGCATATATCTGACAGTGCCCGGATCGGTTGAGAGGGGCGATGGCGCTCCCGTGCTCATCCACAATCTGTCGACATCCGGGATGCTCATCGAAACGCAATCGGACCTGGCGATAGGCCAAAAGGTCAGCGTGACGTTGCCGGAAACGGCGGAAGCGTCAGCCACCGTGGTCTGGCAAAGCGAAACGTTGAGGGGGTGCCGCTTCGATCGTCCCCTGGCCCGGGCGGCACTGAGCGCGGCGCGCCTGCTCACCCCTCTTCCCCGCGATTTCGATCCGATTGCCGATCCGGACGGAGTTGCCCAACCTGAATTGCTGCCTCAGCGTCTACGCCGCCTCAGGCGGGATCAGGGGCTGAGCCAGGCGGAGCTTTCTGCGAAAACGGGTTTGAGCAAGCCCAGCATCTGGGCCTGGGAAACGGGCAAGACCGTGCCCCGGCGCCGCAGTCTGCTGACGCTTGCCGATGCCTTTGGCGTTTCCCAGCAGGCATTGCTGGATTGCGCAGCCATGTCCGATCCCGAGGGGCAGCTTGTCTTTGGAAAGGCGATCGAGCCGGCCGGGCATGGCCATCCGGCCTTCCCTTCTGCGTCCATTCAAAACGCGGTGGACAGCAGCAGAAGGGAAATAGCTGCCGTCGCCGGGGTGGAAACGGCAAAGGTAAGGATCATAATCGAGTTTTGAGCCGGCAAGACATCCGGTCCCAGGGCTGGTCGAGCACGTGGAACGCCTGTGCGGGCGATCCGGCCAGCAACGTGGTGTCGGATTCCATCCGGCGTTGAACACCGGCATGGCGCAAGCCTGCGGGAACGCAAGACACCCGGAACCCATTCGGCAAGTCGCCGCAGCAGGCGGGCGCCATCAAGCAGTCGCCGCAGCCATCCACAGTTTCGTTTTGGCCAGGAAGGCGGGCGTTGCCGTCTCCGACATTCTGGCCAGCCAGATTTGCGCGCCCGCCATGTCACCGGCGTCGATCAACATGCGCGCATGATTGAACTGGCCGCGAAAGTCCCCGCCTTCCGCTGCCATTGCATAGTGGCGGGCGGCCTGCCGCATGTCGCGCCCGACCACCCAGCCGTCCTCGTAGAAGCTGCCGATCATGTTCATCGACTTGACATGACCGAGCGCGGCCGCCTGCTCGAACAGGCGCAGCGCTTCCGGCCTGTCTTCGCTGACGCCTTCGCCGAGGGTATAAAGCGTCGCCAGATTGTACATGGCCCAGTCCAGACCGCGCTCCGCCGCCGCCCCATACCATTGGGCGGCCAGGCTCTTGTCCACGGCGGCGCCCCAGCCATGCTCGCAGCAACGCCCCACCATGTTCATGGCCATGATGTTGCCGCCCCTGGCCGCGATGCCGAACCACCTCAACGCCTCGACCGGATTGCGTTCCACGCCTTTGCCGTCGAGATAGACCTGCCCGACGAGCAACTGCGCCTCCGCATGGCCCGCCTCGGCAGCCTCCAGCAGCAGGGCGGCGACCTCGTCCAGCGGTCCGGCAAGCGCGGCGGCGCGATCCGCATCGTCCATTTCGATTAGTTTCGGCCGGGACGGCATGCCATTTACTCCCATGAAATGGCCCACCCCTTGCGGAGTGGGCCATCCTTGCCTCCGAGGAGAGCAGGCAAGCTCAATATTTGATGTTCAATGTGGCGATGGCCGTGCGGCCCGCTGCCTGATTGGCGTAGTGCGCCGCATAGGCCTTGTCATAATAACGCTTGTTGAAGACGTTGTTGACGTTGACCTGAAGGCTGACCGCATCGTTGAAGCTGTAGGACGCATTCGCATCGAACCGCCAGTAGCTCGGCACCATGCGCGCCAGCGACTTGGTAATGACCACCGCGTTGTTCTGGATGATGCGGGTGTCGGAATAGCCGCCATAGACCTTGCTCATGTAGATCGCGCCGCCGCCGACGGTGAAGGCGGGCGTGATCTTGTAGTTGGTGAAGGCCGTCAGGCTGTGCTTGGGCGTGTTGGGGAACTGCCTGCCGGCGCTGGCGGCGGGCGCGTAGAGCGTGACGGTCTTGTCCGCGTTGCTCGTGGCGGTATAGCCCGCGTCCACGATCTTGGAGTCCATATAGGTGTAGCCGCCGAACACGTTCCATTCCGGCGTGATGTTGCCGTTGAAGCCGAATTCGATGCCCTTGATCCGCCGTTCGCCGACGAACACCACCGTGCCGGCATCGCCGGTCGCGCGGGCATTTTTCGTTTCGGTATGGAACGCCGCCAGCGTCAGCGCCAGGCTATCGCCGAACAGATTGGCCTTGGCGCCGATTTCATAGGACTTCGTCTTTTCCACCTTCAGCGCGTCGGTCAGTTCCTGCGGCGTGATGGGGGTGCTGCTGCTGGTGGTCAGGCCGTTGGCTTCGCTGCCATTGGCCAGGAACGAGCCGGGAGGCGTCGCGGAGGTCGAGGTCGACGCATAGATGCTGCTGTTTTCCGTCGGCTTGAAGACGATGCCCGCCTGATAGGTCCACAGGTCATCCTTGCGGGTGATAGTGGACCGGCTGCTGGTCATGTCGTCGGTGGCGATGCCGGGGCTTACGCTGGTTTCATAGCGATCGAAGCGTCCGCCCAGGTTGATGAGAAGCTGATCGCTGATGGTGATCGTATCGAACAGCGATGCCGCCTTGGTCGTGGTCTTGGACAAGGTCCAGGTCTTGCGCAGCGAACGCTGGATCGGCGACAGCACCGAGGACACGTCCCCGCCATAATAGCTGACCCAGGGATCGTTGGCATTGGGCGAATCGACGGTCGTGCAATTGTAGCGGTCAAGCATCGCGGTAGTGCAGCGCGGGTTGAAATTGGAACCCGTCGCAATCGGCACGCCGCTCGCGCTGGTCGCCGCCGGGTTGGTCGGCGTCTGGTAGGTCGACCTGTTGGGATCGGACACATAGGAACCGTTCCCGACCTTTTCCTCGCTGAACTCGATGCTGGCCGCGAAGCTGTTCTTGATCCCGCCGACAGAGAATTCGCCGAACAGGTCGGTCTGGTTCAGCAGGCCCTTGGTCTCGCTATAGCGGCTGTTCACGCGCCGCCACACATAGCCGCCCGCCGTCGCCGGACTGGCCGCGTTGGTGCCGTAGACATTGCCCTGCTGATCGTCCGGCTGGGTCCAGACATAGCCCTGCGTGCTGCGGCCATAGCGGGAGGTGTTGCGCAGCGTCACGCCGCCGAAGTCATGTTCGGCGCGGATGGTGAAATTGTCCACATTGGTCTTGCGGAAGTCGCGGGACTTGAGGCCGTAATAAGCGCCGCGCGGCACGCTGACATCCCGCCCCCCGATCGTCGTGAAATCGCGCGCCGGGCCGGTTTCAGTGACACCAGCGGGCGCGTTTCCGTTGGTATAGAGATAGGGAATGCCCGAATCCGGCAATTCGTTGGTGTGCAGGTGATAATAGCCCAGGGTCAGGCTGGTCGGGCCGTCCATGCCGATCTTGAGCGAGGGCGCAATGCCCCAGCGCTTCGACCAGATCGCATCGCGGCCCGCCACATCCTGGTCATGCCACATCGCGTTCAGGCGAATCCCGGCAAGGTCGCTGAGCGGCTGATTGATGTCGATGGTGGCCCGCTTGTAATCGGCGTTGCCGACGCTGGCGCTCGCCGCGATGAAGCGGTCGACCCTGGGAGCCTTCGACACGAGGTTCAGCGAGCCGCCCGCGCCGCCACGGCCGCCGGTCGTGCTGTCGGAACCCTTCACCACCTCGATCTGCTCGATCGCGAATATTTCGCGGCTCTGCGCGCCAATGTCGCGTACGCCGTCGAGATAGGTGCTCGCCTGGCTGTCGAAACCGCGGATGAAGGGACGGTCGCCCAGCGGATTGCCGCCTTCGCCCGCGCCCAGCGTGATGCCGGGCACCGTGCGCAGCGCTTCGGTCAGCGAGACCGATGCCGTGTCCTTGATGACGGAGGCCGGGATGACGGTGATGGACCGGGGCGTGTCGACCAGCGGCGCGGTGTATTTGGGCGAGTCCGGCTTGTCGACTTTATAGCCCTGCTCATCGATCGCGGTATCGGTGACGACCACGCCGCCCAGCTTGCGCCCATGGCCGTCATCGGACGCGGCCTGATCGGCGGACTGGGCGATGGCGGGCGCGGCAGAAGCGAATAGCCCGACGCAGCTCAAGGCGAGAAAGCTGCTGGCAGTGGACGCGCGATTGCGCGATTCATTCAGATTCACGATGTTTGCCCCTTTTTTCGGCGTGATGATGGGCCGGTTGCTTCCCGGCCCCGTTGAAATATTTATACGAAAGACTGGCGGTGGGCCGCGAAGCCGCGATCCGAAACGGGCGCCGCGCGATACCAGCCATATCGCACGCGCTGGAGATAGCCGTCCTTGCATAGCCGGCTGACATATTGACGGGACACCCCGATGGCCGCGAACTCTTCCGTGCTGGCCACTTCGCGCGACCGGGCGAGCGACAAGGCCCGCGCCCTAACCGCTTCATCCTTTGCGAACCGATGGCTCGCAAACGTCCCGCCGCCGATCCGCTGACGCGAACTGCCCGCCGACGCAGCGAGCGGCAGCCAGATGCCGGCTTCGCGGAGGACTGTCGCGCAGCGCAGAAGCGCATCGAATTCCATGCTGTCCACGCGCGCCAAGGCGCGGCCCTCCTGTCGCTGGGCGGCGGCGATATGGGTCAAAATCTCGATCTCCGCATCGCCGACGAAGGGCGATTCCGAGGCGAAGATCACCGCGCCCCGCTGCCGTGCGATATCGGCCAGATTGGAAAAAGCGTCTTTCGCATCGGGAATGTCGCGCAGCTCGAAAGCGCAATTGCCGCGCAGGCACGCGATCACCTGCCGCTCATGCACATTCCGCCGCGCGAGGATGCGTCCGAATTTCATGACCAACCCGCATCCACAAGCGCGGCCAGACCGCGCTCATGGCGTATATAGCGATCAGGCCCATGCAGGATATCCGCCATTTTTGCCTCTTAATGCGAAAGCTAATAATAATGACTCGCAGTTGAAGCGTGTTTACCGATACGCGGCGCAAGGTCCATAAAATCGGACAACATTGGGAAATAGTATATAAACACCAATGTTACACAGGGGTTCGTTTGCAGCATGGAAGACGAAATGAACGGTCGGATGTGATGCGGATATTGCTGCTGGAAGATGACAGGGAGACACGCGACTATCTGATGCGCGGCCTGAAGGAATTGGGGCATCAGGTCGTGGCCGAGAGCGAGGGCAAGGCCGCGCTCTCCCGGACGCTGGCCGAAGCGTTCGATATTCTCGTCCTCGACAGGATGGTGCCGGGTCTCGATGGCCTGACCGTGTTGAAGCTGGCGCGCGAAGCGGGATGTCGGTCCCCCGCCATCATCCTGTCCGCCATGGCGGGAATCGAGGATCGCGTGGCGGGACTGGAAGGCGGCGCCGACGACTATCTGATCAAGCCGTTCGCCTTTGCCGAACTGGCCGCGCGCCTGGGCGCGCTCGCGCGGCGGCCGCCATCGGGCGACCGGACCGACGCACAGACCGTGCTGCGCGTCGGCGATATTGAAATGGATCTCGTGCGGCGCACCGTGAAGCGCGACGGGCGCTCCATCGAGTTGCAGCCGCGCGAGTTCAGCCTGCTGGAATATCTGCTGCGCAATGCCGACCGGCTCGTCACGCGCACCATGCTGCTCGACCGGGTGTGGAATTTCGGTTTCGACCCCAAGACCAACATCGTCGAAACGCATATGAGCCGGTTACGCACCAAGCTGAACGAGGGCGGCGCCGAAAATGTCATCCGGACCATTCGCGGATCGGGGTACATGATCGCCGGCCGCGCTCGACCGCAGCCATGATCATTCCCCGCACCATCAAGGGCCTGTCGATCCTGACCGCCGGCATATCGGGATTGGTCATCCTGGCGCTGGGCGCCGCCGCGATCTTCATTTCCCATCGCGAGATCGAGGCGCAGATCGACCATCGCATCGAACTGGAGATGGACACGCTGGTTGAATATCATGCTGCCAACGGTCCGGCGGCGCTGGCGCAACTGGTGCACGTGCGGGATGGCGGGAAGACGAACGGAACCGGCTATCTTGACGGGACGGGCGGCAACGGGCGCATGATGCTTTATGCCTTGTCCGACGCGCGCGGAAACCGGGTCGCCGGATCGCTGATCCCCACACTTCCGCCAAGCGGCTGGACCGAGTTTCTCCCTATCCGCCGCCCCGATGGCTCGACCGGAAAGGCACAGGCGCTAAGCCGAAGATTGCCGGACGGCGGGCAGATCGTCGTTGCCGGGGATCGCGATGCACTCAGCCGTGCGGACGACCGCATCTTGCTGGCGGTGCTGGCCGGGCTGGGCGTGATCCTGCTGACCGGAACCATCAGCACCATCGCCTTCGGGCGGCTGATCCGTCGCCGACTGGTATTGATCAGCGGAACCGCGCAGGGCATCATCGAAGGCGATTATACCCGCCGCATTCCCGTTGACAGATCGGGCAGCGAGTTCGACCGCATCTCCATCATTCTCAACGCGATGCTAAGCCGCATCGAAACATTGATGATGTCGCTGCGCCAGGTCTCCAGCGACATCGCGCACGACATGCGCACGCCCCTCGGCCGGATCAGGCAGGACATGGAAGCCTTGATGCGCGGGGCGCCGGATAAGGTAACCGCCGACACGCTCGAACAGACCATCGCCGACATGGATGCGCTGCTCGATCTTTTCACAGGCCTGCTCGGCATCTCGGAGGTGCAGGGTCTTGCCGTGCGGAAACGCTTCGTTCTCCAGCCTCTCGCGGAGATCGTCGCCGACATCGTCGATGCTTACCGTCCGGCCTTCGACGCCGAAGGCCGGACCATCACCGCTGTGCTGGAGGAGGTTACAGTTTGCGGCGACGCCCAATTGCTCAAGCGGGCGGTGGCGAATCTGCTGGAAAATATCCTTGTCCATGCGGGCGATGGGGCCAGCGCCACCATTACGCTCGCTGTCGAACAGGGCGTGGCGGTTCTGACCGTAACGGACGATGGCATGGGTATTCCCCCGGGCGGCAAGGAGAGGATTTTCGAGCGTCTCGTCCGGCTGGACCCGACCCGCTCGAAACCGGGCCACGGCCTGGGCCTCAGCATGGTGCGCGCTATCGTGCATGCCCACAAGGGAACGATTGAAGTCGTCCCGTCGAGGTCGGGACTGAGCTTGATGATCCGGCTGCTTGACGCAGGAATGGCATAGCCTTGCCCATCACACCGGATCGTCAATTCGGACAGCGGTGAGCCGCTTTATGCGAGCCTCCTACGCGATGAGTTCGCATCGACGCCGGGGGAAATCCGCACCAGCGGTTCCAAAGCCTCATTGGCCAGAAGCGCCGCAGAGGGCGTGGCCAAAAGCACCCTTGATTCTCTCTTTAATTCGAGAATGGCGCACCCAAGATGACGAAGATGAGAACTGGGTGATCGTCGTATGAGGTTCGCACAACCTGCCATTCTTCCGGGGAATTTCGGCGCGCGCGGGTGTCGATGGCTGGACTTTGCAAGCTGCCCGCTTCCGCGTGTGAATCGAGATAAGCTCACTTAGTCAGCAGCCTTCACCCAGATGGCTACTAAATATATCGTGGGTAGTCTGTGCTCACCATCTGACCATCTTTCAGATACTTCAGAACTTCTCCGACCATGCGTGCGGCGCGAATTGGAATTGGAAGCCTCTGGTTCATCTGTGTAGAATTCCAATTTATCTTCGTCAGGGAAAGAACCTCCTCGGCAATTTGCGATATTGTGCTGTCGCTGCCGGGGTAAGGGCAAAGCAGTAGTGGCCGAGGATCGTAAAGCCCAGGATAGGTCCCGTAATAAGGCATGCTACCGTTCGTGTAGAGCAACCCCTTCCCCCCGAGATCGACGAACGTGCCGCGGAGCACAGGGTAGTTGCCATCGCGCAGCACCTTCACCGAATAAGATTCCTGCACCCAGACGAGGTCACGAAGCTCGGTTCCGGCTTCCGCAAGAGCTTCGAATATACCCTCTGCCTCGTCTTGCCGAAATCGTGACGTCTTGAGGACAATGACACGGGCCGGTAGCGTTTTGTGGTGGGTCCGATAGGCGGCCAAAACCTTCCCGACCAAATCCTTGGCGTCTTCGCGGGCCATATAGGGGTGACGGCCCCTGCTTTCGGTATGGGCGTGGTTGCCCTTGAGCACGAAGCCTCGGCCCCGTTCATCGAACATCTGCGCCGAGCTGGTGAATAGCTGCTGACCCCCAACTTCTCGATAGAAGCTGATCCCGATATAGCAGGAGGTATATTCCCCCTCTTTCGGAAGACGTCGCCAAGGGATGCGACCGCTGCCCTTATAGTAGAGCGTCGTCAGCAGGTTCCAGCTTCGGCCAGCCATATCCTGGATTTTACGCGCGCTCGACTCCTTGATCTTGCGCGGGATCACCGCTTTGTCGTCGAGCACGTCCTCCCACACGATCTGGATCGGGAAATTGAGACCCATCGCCTTGGCTTTGAGTAGGCCACGAAAGTTGGGCGCATCGGAGCCCGCACTATCCTCTTCCTCGATTGTGCCATCGGAATCGACCTTGGCACTCCAGACCCGCTCGATCAGGCGAACGGGCAGCGCAACTATAGCGACATGCGGACGGTTGCCACCCTCATCGAGCATCTGAATCTGCTCCACGATGGCGTCGACCGCCATCTCAACGGCCTTCTCATGATTTGGCTCTTTGGCGATTTTATCGATCTGCGCCTGTGACAGGATAGCAGTGGCGCCATCGTCAATCTCGAAACGGCAGCGATAGGGATTCTGGTTGCTGAGTCCTGGGAAGGCCGGATGAAGATTGGGATGCTTCTCCGACTTGCCTTCTACGCCCGTCGAGGCCGTCTCAATGAAGCTTTTCGCATCCTCCACGGTCTTAGCGCTACCGACCACTGCCACCTTGATAACATCTCCGACGAAAGTCTGGAGAGGCCCTGCATCCATTAGGCCCAGCCTAGGATCGGGATGATGATGGCGGTCGCCAAACTCAAGCTCCGGTTCATCGAAGATCCGGGTGGGAAAGAAAGTCATACAAACAATCCTTCCTGCTCCTCGGCGTCCTCGACCTTGCGTTTGGGCGTCCCCCAGACATCCTCCGGTACGCGGGTGCTTAGTTCGATGGTCGGCGGTGTGCCGAAAGTCAGGCCAGGTTCGAGGATGGGAGCGGCGGTGAAGAGATCGCCCTTCTCCGATTGCTTAGCGGAAAGGAAGCGGTGCCACATGATCACCTGGCCGCGCAACGCGCTGCTATTGTCGAGGCGCTTCTTTCCAGCGAGCAAAGCAGCTGGATGCGGATGGGGCTTGAAGCCGTTGGTGGTGAAATAATAACTCGGATTAACCACCAGATACCATTGCCCCGCGAGCAGTTCGAACCGCGGCACGAAGGCATGATGCCGCACGAAATCGATTCGATCAGGATCGGTCTTGCTGCGCACCACATTGACGACATCTGCGTCCGTTTTTTTCTTCGCGGACTCATAATAATAGGTGCGTGGAACGCCCTCCTCGAGCGCGCAGAAGTAAAGCAACTTGCGGGTCTTGGACCACCAGAGGTCATCGCGAAATTGGTGCCGCAATGTGTCACGCAGCAAGTGCGAGAAGATGTGGCGTTCATCCTCATCATCATGAAACGCGAAATGCTCAGTCTCGATCGCCTCGACCTGATCCTCATCGACGATCTCGCGACATGCCGAGGTCCGGGGATCATGGAAGGACCAGAAGCGTCCGCCACGAATTACCCAATCGAAACGAGCTGGCTCGTCGCCGTCGAGCAGGGTCGCGATTGCCTTGTTGGGCGTAAAGGGCGTGGTCGCAACAAACAGCTCGGCAGGCAATGTGAGCGGCAGGATGTTGACTAGCGCTTCCTCACCGCCACCAAGCGGCGGGACATAATAGCCAAAGCCAGCCTTCGGCACGGTGAGGTCCGCGAGCCGATCAACAGCGTCATTATCAAGTCGATCGAGATGCTTGTCGAACGGAACCCGGCGCTCCCCATCGGCAAGATCGGAAGGGATGGATTTCCAGTAGAAGCTCTCGTCGTCCTGGCGGTAGAGCACAACGATCACGGGCAGATTTGAACCCCGCCAATAAGCAAGATCAGCGCTGCGGATCAGATAATAGAAGCTGTCTTCAGTCTCTGAGGAATAGCATCCTTTAGCGGTGCTCTTGACCTGAACGGCTATCATGCGAGCGGAGGGCTGACCTTGCACCATGACTTCCGCGATACCGTCAATCCCGGCTTCGAGGCGCGAACGCACATCGAATTGAAAGCCAATGTTAAGGAACCGCAGCCTCACGGCCGCTTCGCCTATCTCGCCGATAAGCTGATTAGGGGTTATCGTCTTTGCCATGCTGCCATTGTGGAACAGTCGAAAGGAGTACAAAGTTAGCACAATGCAAAAAGGAACAGATAGTGAAAATCACGTCGCGTGGGCATTCTTTTAATCCCGTTACGTCCGTGATCGCCGATCCTTGCTTCATCGCGCTGGCCAATCACCTTATGAGAAAATGCTACAGTCGGAAGCCGACAATGTAGGCACCACTAACGCGCGATCCAAAAACAGATTGCGATACTCGCAACTCGTTTCCGGTATGAGCAGGCAGCTGTGGCAGGCTGCACCGTGAACGGCGCGAGATGGTCCACACCGCGAAGCGGACGGACAAGCCCTTCGATCTCGTGGTCGTGCATTCGCTCAGCCGGTTCAGTCGGGATTCGCTGCACTCGGAACTCTATATCCGGGAATTACGAAAGTCTGGGGTCGAACTGGTTTCCATCACCCAGGAGGTTGGCCAGGACTCGACCGGAGAGATGTTCCGCAAGCTGCTGCACATCTTCGACGAGCATCAATCCCGCGAGACAGCCAAGCATGTTCACCGGGCCATGCTGGAGAACGCCCGGCAGGGCTTCTGGAACGGCTCGCGGCCTCCTTACGGTTACGGCGTGGAGATCGCCGAGCGGCGCGGCAGCAAGGACAAGAAGGTTCTGGTCATTGATGAGGCCGAAGCGCGTGTCGTTCGGTTGATCTTCGACATGGCGACCGGCACCGAAGGCCGACCAATGGGGGTGAAGGCCATCGCCACCTGGCTCAACGAGCGGGGCATCCTGCGTCGAGGACGCAGGTTCACCACGGGCGGCATCCATGACATTCTCACCGCTACCACCTACCACGGCCTGCATCACTTCAACCGCACCGACAGCCGCATCGGTCGCCCCCGGCCTCCCTCCGAATGGATACCGCTCGCTGTCCCGGCGATCATCGACGAGAAGACCTTCAACGCCGTGCAGGCGCTGCTCCAGAGCCGCGCGCCCAAGCGGGTGGCACCGCGCATGGTCAACACGCCGACGCTACTGGCTGGCGTTGCTCGCTGCGGCCATTGCGGGGCTGCCTTGATCCAGAACACCGGCAAGGGCGGCCAGTATCGCTATTACTGCTGCTCGACCCGGCTCAAGGAAGGCCCCTTCGGCTGCAAGGGACTGCGCATGCCGATGGACAAGCTCGACGGCATCGTGATCGGCGAAGTAACGAAGCAGATATTGCAGCCCGATCACCTCAAGGACCTGCTGGGAAACTATCTGCGCACCGCGATCGAGCGTGAAGATCGCAATCGGATCGACTGCGTCAGATGCGCCAGGACCACAAGGAAGCCGAGGCAGGCATTGCGCGGCTGCTGGAACTGGTCGAGAAGGGGCTGATGGACGCCGAGGATGCCTCGACGCGCGAACGGCTGGTCAACCTGCGGTTCCGGCGGGATGAGCTTGCCGATCAGATTGCCGATCTCACCCGCCGCTTGGCTAAGGCCGAGCCGGTGATCACGCCCGCCAAGATCGAGAAGCTGGCACTGCTTCTCTGTGATAAGCTGCATCACGGCCAGCCTGATCTGCGACAAGCCTATGCCAGGCTGCTGCTCAGCGAGGTCCGTGTCCAACCCCATGAAATCCGCATCAGCGGCTCCAAGGCGGTGCTGGCGAGGAGTGCTGCTGGGGGCGTGGCCAAGACCACGCCCGCAGTTCTCTCTTTTGTTCGAGAATGGTGCACCCGACAGGATTCGAACCTGTGGCCCTCAGATTAGGAATCTGATGCTCTATCCTGCTGAGCTACGGGTGCCCGCTTGCGGCTCTATTATGCGCGGCGCGCCCGGTCAATTCTTCCCTTTGGGAGGAAGGACGGGGAATGGCAGGGCGGTGACGTCCACGCCTTCCGAAATCAGGGCGCGGGCCTCTTCGGGCGCCACTTCGCCATGGATGCTCGCGCGGTCCTGTTCGCCATAGTACATCGCGCGTGCCTGCTCGGCAAAGTCGCGGCCGACCCAGGTCGACCCTTCCAACGCCTTGTTCTGCGCTTCCGCCAGCGCCCGCATGAGCGCGCGCGCCCGGCTTTCCTCGGGATTGCCCATCGCGACTGCCGTTTCCTGCGATGCGGCGGGTCTCGCCGGGCGACTATTGCCCTTGGATGCGACCGCCGGGGCCATCAGCGCCTTGACGATATTCGCGTCCCCGCACATCGGACAGGAAAGCAGGCCCCGCGCCTTCTGATCCTCATAATCCGCGCTGGAGCCGAACCAGCCTTCGAACATATGGCCTTGGCCTTCGCATTTGAGGTCGAACACGATCACGCGATTACAACGTCCCTGGATATTGCACGACGATTGGCGATGGCGGGCACGCGCGCCCGCACATCCTCTACGCACGTCGTGTCGATCTCGGCAAGAGCAAGGCCCGCCTCCCCGCCCATGTCGAGCAGGACGTCGCCCCACGGGTCCACGACCAGACTGTGCCCATAGGTTTCGCGTTCGTCGGCATGGCGGCCCGTCTGGGCGGGCGCGATGACGAAGCAGCCCGCCTCGATCGCACGGGCGCGCAGCAAGATGTGCCAGTGCGCCTGTCCGGTCGGCACCGTGAAGGCGGCGGGCACCAGCAGGACGGTCGCGCCGGCATTGCTCAGCACACGATAGAGATCGGGAAAGCGCATGTCGTAGCAGATGGAAAGACCCATGCGCGCCCAGGGCGTATCCACGGCCACGGCCTGCTCGCCCGGCCCATAGACGGAGGATTCCCGCCAACTTTCTCCGGTCGCCAGATCGACGTCGAACAAGTGGATCTTGTCGTAGCGCGCGCGGATTTCGCCGCGGTCGTCGATCACGAAACTGCGGTTGGCCCAGCGCCCGTCCGCCCGCTCGTCCTTGAAGGCGAGCGAGCCGATATGCACCCACAGCCCATGCTTCGCCGCCGCCTCGCGAATGGCGGCCAGCACCGGGTCGTCCGCTTCCGCCCGCAATGTTTCCGCCGCGCGCCGCCGGTCGCGATCCAGATAGCCCGCCATTTCCGGCGTGAAGAGCATGTCCGCGCCCTCTGCCCTGGCGCGCGCGGCCATGTCCGCGATCGCGGCGGCGTTGGCGGCGGGATCGATGCCGCTGGTCATCTGGAAAAGGGCTGCGCGCATGACGGTCACAGGCCCAGAAGCGGGTCGAGCTTGCCCTGCCGGTTGAGCGCGGCGATGTCGTCGCTGCCGCCGATATGCCTGCCGTCGATGAAGATTTGCGGCACGGTCGCGCCGCCGTTGGAGCGCTCCAGCATTTCCTGCCGCTTCGGACCGCCCATGGTGATGTCATATTCCTCGAACGGCACGCCCTTGCCTTCCAGCAGGGCCTTAGCCCGCGCGCAATAGCCGCAGAACGCCTTGGTATAGATTTCGACCTTCGCCATATTCTCGATACTCCTCAATCGCACGAGATGGGGAATGCAGGATGCCTTTGTCAATCGAGCGGTTCCGCGTCCGGCAGCACCCGCGCCCAGCAGAGCAGATGCACCTGCGCTGCGCCGCCGCGCTTCAACGCCCGCGCACAGGCCGCCGCCGTCGCTCCGCTGGTATGCACATCGTCGATCAGCAGGACCGTTCGTCCCGCAAGATCATGGCCCGGCGCCAGCGCAAAGGCGCCGCGCACAGCCTTTGCGCGATGGCGGGAATCCATGCCGCGCAACGGCTGGGTCCGGCGGGGACGCAGCAGCGCATGTTTTTCGACGGACAGCCCCGTCGCCCTGCCCAGATGATCTGCGATCAGGGCCGCCTGATTGAAACCGCGCCACCACAGCCGCCAGCGGTGCAGCGGAACCGGCACGATCAGCGGCCGATCCTCGATCCGGACATGCCGTGCCATATGGCCCGCGATCAGCCGGGCAAGGCCGATGCGGCGGCCATATTTGAGCCGCAACGCGACCGCGCGCGCCACATCGCCATAGGCCAGCACCGCCCGCGCACTGTCGAAGGGCGGCGGCTGGGACAAGCAGGCGGCGCATTCCCCGCCCTCCCCGATCTCATGCTCGAACGGCAGGCCGCATCGCGCGCAGCACGGATCGCCCAGGAAATGCATCCCGCTCCAGCAGGCGAGGCAGAAGGAGCGGTCCCGCTCCACGACGACGCCGCAGCCGGGACAACGGGGCGGCAACGCATAATCCAGCGCCGAAACGGCCATGGTCTTGATAAATAGGAGGAACGACATGATCCTCCTTGTTCCCGCTCCGCGACCGATGCACAAGGCCCGCCATGACCGATCCAGACATCTTCGACCGGCGCCTGCGCGCCTTGCGGCGTGACCGGATGATGGACGCCTTTGCGGATCATGATTTCCTCTATCGCGCGATGCTGGAGGAATTGCTGGACCGGCTGGCCGACGTGCGGCGCGATCTGCCCGAAGCGCTGGTCGTCGGTTGTCCGGACGGCGGCGCGAAGACAGCGTTGGAGAAAATGGGCAAGCAGGTCGCCTGCGTCGATCCGGGCTGTCTTGCGGCGCGTCGCGCGGGCGGCGTGCAGGCGGACGAGGACGCCCTGCCCTTCGCCGACGACAGCTTCGACCTGATCCTTGCCTGCGGGACGCTCGACAGCGTCAACGACCTGCCCGGCGCGCTGATCCTGATGCGCCGGATATTGCGGCCCGACGGGCTGATGCTCGCGGCCTTTGCAGGCGCGGGCAGCCTACCCCGGCTTCGCGCGGCGCTGATGGCGGGGGAAGGCGACCGGCCCGGACAGCATATCCATCCGCAGGTCGATGTCCGGTCGGCGGGCGACCTTCTGGGCCGGGCCGGTTTCGCCATGCCGGTGGCGGACGGCGACACGCTGACCGTGCGCTATGGCGACATGATCCGGCTGATGCACGACTTGCGCGGCATGGGCGCGGGCAATGCGCTGGCGTCGCGTCCCCCGTCGTTGCGGCGGGATGTGCTGATGAAGGCTATGGCGCGTTTCGCCCAGGCGGCCGATCCGGACGGCCGGACCGCCGAGCAGATTTGCGTGATTTACCTCAGCGGCTGGAAACCCGATCCCAGCCAGGCCAAGCCCGCTCGGCCGGGCAGCGCCACGGTTTCCCTCGCCCAGGCATTGAAGCGGAAGACCTGACCGCTCCCCCCTCACGCGGCGCCATGGTGCGCCGGCTGACCTGCCAATGTCCCGATTGTAGGCGGATCGGCGACGTTCCACGCCTGCCAGCCGCCAAACCGGAAGGCATATTCGACATGGCTCCCCCGGCGAAAAGCCGCGCCGTCCCAGACCACGACCTGCAATTCGATCCGGTCATGGCGATGCACGTGCAGCCAGTTGAAGCTCTGCGGCTCCGCGTTGCGAAGGCGCGTGGAGGTCGCCGTTCCCGCCTGAATCATCAGGGCGCCGCCCGCATCCTCCGCCATCTCCTGCGCGGCTTGCGCATAAGTGCGGTGGAAATGGCCGGCGAGCGCGATGTGGATGCCGGCCTCGCGCGCGGCCTTGACGGCGTCGTCATGGCGGCCGACCGCCTCGCTCCATTCGCCGCCCTTGCCGATGGGCATGGCGAACAGGGGGTGATGCGTGACGAGGATGCGGGTTTTCTCCGGCGCGACGGAAGCGAATCGCGCGCGCAACAAGGCCATTTGCGCTTGATTGAGCCGCCCGTCCTTGATCGTGAGCGACCGCGCCGTGTTGAGGCCCAGGATCGCAACCGCCTCATCCTCGTAAAAGGGACAAAGCTCATTGGAGATGTAGCGCTTGTAGCGATGCAGGGGCCGCAGGAACCGGTTCGCCAGGTCATAAAGCGGCACATCGTGATTGCCCGGAATGACGAGCAGCGGCAACCCGGCGGCGCGCAGCCGGTTGATCCATGCCGATGCCTGCCGGAATTGCACGATCCGCGCGCGCTGGGTCAGATCACCGCTGATGACGGTAAGATGGGGCCGCCTTTCCAGCAGCCATGCTTCCGCCGCCGTCACGATCCGTTCGTCATGCGCGCCGAAATGCAGGTCGGAAAGATGAGCGATACGAGTCACGCCTATCCAACGAGCCGCGCGCCCTCGGGTTGCGTCGGGAGCCGATGCCGATCTGGCGAGTTGTTGTGGCATGGAAACGAAACCGCTCCCTCGCGATGCCGTGCTGATCGTCAACGCCCAATCCCGCAAGGGCGAGGCAAGCTTCGCCCAAGCCAGGGATTTGCTGGAAAAGGCCGGCGTGCGGCTTATCGCCGCCCATGCCGTGAAGAACCCAGACCAGATGGCCCAAACGGTGCGGGCGGCCGTCCGATCCGGCGCACCCATGGTGATCGTGGGCGGCGGCGACGGCTCGCTGTCCGGCACGGTCGATGAACTGGTGGGCAAGGATTGCGTGTTCGCCGTTCTGCCGCTGGGCACCGCCAACAGCTTCGCCCGCACTCTGGGCCTGCCGCTGGAACTGGACGGGGCAGTGGACGCCATCGCCCATGGACGACGGCGTCGGATCGACCTGGGCATGATCGACCGGGACTATTTCGTCAATGCGGCCTCCATGGGCCTTTCACCCATGATCGGCGACACCGTGCCGCACAAGCTGAAACGCTATCTGGGGCGGGTCGGCTATCTGCTTTGGGCGGTCAAATGTTCTTTCGGGTTCAGGGCCTTCCGGCTGGTCGTCGACGACGGGGTGAAGGAACATCGCATGTGGTCGACCGAAGTCCGCATCCTGAACGGCCCCTTCCATGGCGGGGTCGAATTGTCCGATGCCGCCGATGTCGACACCGGCGAAATCGTCGTGCAGGCCATTGTCGGACGCAGCCATATGCAGCTGGCCTGGGACTGGTATGCAAAATTCTTCAGGCTGCGCGACCGCAACGCCCATACGGAGGAATTTCGCGGAAAGTCCTTCCGCCTTACGACCCGGCCGCCCCAGCGCCTCTCCATCGACGGCGAAGTGCTCGCCCGGACCCCCTTCACGGCGAAAGTCGCGGGTGGCGCGGTCGAAGTGGCGGTTCCGGCAAATAGCTGATCTGCGCGCGTCTCTGGCTTGGGTGTTTCGCGGATTTTGCGGCGGCCCACCCTGCTACGACTAAACCTCGCTTGCGGCTCGGCAAGTCTCGCCCCCCTCCCCGCTTGCGGGAGGGGTTGGGGAAGGGCCGGCGCGATGTCTGTTATCGCCCCCTCCGTCATGCCAGCGAAAGCTGGCATCTCTCTTCTTCATAGGCACGACCCACCGAAGGGAGTTCCCAGCTTCCGCTGGGATGATGAATTTGGGAAATGCCCGCTTCTGGCCGCAACCGCCCATCCCCACCACCGCAAGCAACTATGCCGTCCGGTTCGCCTTGGCCGCCTTGCGCTCCTGCATCTTCTTGCGGAAGCGGGTGGCCCAGCCCGGTTTACCGTCCTGCGCTGGCCGGACGAGGCAGAGCGCGCCGGCATCCACGTCGCGCGTCACCGTGCTGCCCGCACCGACAATCGCGCCGTCGCCGATCGTCACCGGCGCGACCAAGGCGCTGTTGGAGCCGATGAACGCGCCCGCGCCGATCTCCGTCCGGTATTTGAAAAATCCGTCATAATTGCAGGTGATGGTGCCCGCGCCGATATTGGCCCCCGCCCCCACGGTGGCGTCACCGATATAGGACAGGTGGTTGGCCTTCGCGCCTTCGGCCAGCTCGGCCTTCTTGATCTCCACGAAATTGCCGACCTTGGCCCTGCGGCCGATCTTCGCGCCGGGACGCAGGCGGGCATAGGGACCGATCTCCGCGCCGCTTTCCACCCGCGCGCCCTCCAAATGGGAAAAGGCGTGGATGACGACATCGTCCGCCACGCCAACGCCGGGACCGAAGACGACATTCGGCTCAACCACCACGTCGCGGCCCAGCACCGTGTCATGTGCGAAGAACACCGTGTCCGGTGCGATCAGGGTGGCGCCGTCGCGCATCGCCTCGACCCGGCGGCGCGCCTGCCAGATGGCCTCCACCCCGGCCAGTTCGATCCGGCTGTTGACGCCTGCGACTTCCCACGCCTCCGTCTCGATGACGGCGCTCTGCGCGCCGGGCAGCATGACGATGTCGGGCAGATAATATTCGCCCGCCGCATTGTCGTTGCCGATCCTGTCGAGCAGCACGAACAGGTCAGTCGACCGCACCGCCATCAGCCCGCTATTGCATAGCGTCACCGCGCGTTCGGCTGCGGTAGCGTCCTTATATTCGACCATTTTCTCGATGATGCCCTGCCCGTCGGCGATGATCCGGCCATAAGCGGCGGTGTCGTCGGGGCGGAAGCCCAGCACCACCGCGCGCGGCTCATCCCCGCGCGCGAGCCGGTCCAGCATCGCCCGCATCGTTTCGGCCCGCACCAGCGGCACGTCGCCATAGAGGATCAGCACGTCGCCCGCGAAGCCCGCCAACGCATCATGCGCCTGCGCAACCGCATGGCCGGTGCCGAGCTGCCTGTCCTGCACGGCGATGACGACGCCCTTGCCCTCGACCGCCTTTTCCACCTGCTCGCGGCCTGCACCGACGACCACGACCTGCCGCTCCGGCTGCAATTCCGCCACGCTCGCCAGCAGGTGCAGCAGCATCGAGCGGCCCGCCACGGGATGCAACACCTTGTGCAGCGACGATTTCATGCGCGTGCCCTGCCCGGCGGCAAGGATGATGACGGCAAGGGGACGGCTGGCGGTCACAGCGGCGCGACTCCTGTTATCGGACGATTTACTGGCGCCCCTCTGCCATGTTTGGCTTGCCTTTGCCACCGCTGCAAGGGCATGGCCGCGCCATGACACGCATAGCTTTCGACATTGTCGGCTTCGACCTGGACGGCACCCTGATCGACACGAGCGGCGACCTGGCGGCCGCCGTCAACTACGCCATCGGCACGCTGGGCCGCGCACCCTTTCCGGTCGAGGCGATCCGTCCCTTCGTGGGGAAGGGCGCGAAGGTGATGCTGGAACGCGCCTTGACTGCATCGGGCGGCTATGAGGAAACCGAACTGGCGGAAAGCCTGCCGATCCTGCTCGATTATTATGCGCAGAACCTCGCGATCCATTCCGTGCCCTATCCCGGCTTGATCGAGGCCATGGACCGGCTGGCGGAGATGGGCGTGAAGCTCGCCATCTGCACCAACAAGGCGGAACGATTCACCATCCCGCTGATGCGTCAGCTTGGCCTGTCCGACCGTTTCGCCAGCATCGTGGGCGGCGACACGGTCGGCGTCTCCAAGCCCGATCCCGCACCGATCCGCGAGATGATCGCGCGCGCGGGCGGCGGGCGGACCGTGTTCCTGGGCGACACGATCAACGACATAGCGGGCGCGCGCAATGCGGGCATCCCCAGCATCGCCGTCAGCTTCGGCTTTCTCGACGGCCCGGTCGAAAATCTGGAGGCCGATGCGGTGATCCATCATTTCGACGAACTCGCGCCGCTGCTGGAAGGATGGCGCGACTGACCCCTGGCGCGCAGCGATGCGCCACCACCTGAAGGCGGCGTCGCGTTTGATCCCAGCCTGCTGCAGGCCACGGGTGCGGATAGCGGGGCGGCGGACGTTGCAGAGGCCCTCTTTCTTGCGTCATCCCAGCGAAAGCTGGGATGACGGAGGTTGGATGGCGGGAAATGGCCGAAATCAGCCCGCAGGATCAGGGATTTGCAAGCCGCATAATCGCCTGAAAACGATGCGGATGCTTACGCGTAGAGGGCATCGGACTCAGCCCGATCATGCGCTGATTGTTCGACGGCACCAAGATCGAAGCCGTCACATTCCTGACGAATAGGGCGACTGAACCGACTCCCGCAGGTGCGAGGGGCCGTTATTTGCGAAAGACCCGCGCCAGTTCGCCGCGCAGAGGCGGCTCGTCGCGCGAAACGCCGTTGTGAATGGCGGTCACCCGCTCCTGGGGATCGAAGCGGGTCCAGCCTGCCCGCGTCAGTTTCTCAAGGGGGCGATAGCGGATCTTATATTGCATCCGCGCCGATCCTTCGACCCAATAGCCCAGATAGACATAGGGCAGGCGCGCGCGCGCCGCGCTCAATATATGTTCCATGATGATGAAATTGCCGAGGCCCTTGCGGTGCTCCAGCTCCGTGTCAAAGAAGCTGTAGATCATGGAAAGGCCGTCGCCTTGCCGGTCGGTGAGACATGCACCAACCAGCCGGCCCGGCCGGCCGTCCTCGTCCGGTTCGCGATATTCGATCACATGGCTGTCGACCGGCGTCTGCTCGACCATGTCGGCAAAGTCCATCTCGTCCATTTCGGTCATCCCGCCTCCGGGATGGCGCGCGGAGAGGTAGCGTTGGAGCAGCGCAAACTGTTCTTCGGTCGACCACGGCTTGCAGGCGGTGACGACCAGATCCTCATTCTTCCGCAGCAATTTGCGCTGGGTCGCGTTCGGCCGGAATTCCGCCGCCGCCACCCGGACGGACACGCAGGCCGAGCAGTCGGCGCAACTGGGCCGGTAAGCGACATTCTGGCTGCGGCGAAAGCCGATCCGCCCCAATGCATCGTTCAATTCCGTCGCGTTTTCGCCCGATAGCTCCGTGAACACCTTGCGTTCGTTCCTGCCCGGCAGATAGGGACAGGGCGACGGATTGGTCACGAAAAAGCGTGGAAAACGGAAAGGCGCGGTCACGCCTCCGACTCCCCGCAAACACTGTTCAAGGGCCGATTCATGGGCAGACTATGCCGCCCATGACCGCCTGTGAAAAGATCATTTACCAAGAAAACGCGATAGACCGCCGCGGATCACGCCACCTCGATCGGGGCAACCTCATAACCGGCCTCCCGCAAGGCGGCGAGCAGGCCCTGGAGATGGGCGCTGTCCCGCGTTTCGCACTCGACGTCGAGGCTGAGACCCTTGGCGGGCAGGTTGGTGAAGATGCGCTGGTGCGACAGTTCCAGGATGTTGACCGCTTCCTGATCGAAGATGCGGGCGACATGGAACAGCGCGCCCGGACGGTCCTGCAACCGTATCCGCAGGCGCGCGAGCCGTCCCGACCGTGCAAGATCGCGCAGCAGCACGTTGGCGAGCAGCCGCGTGTCGATATTGCCGCCGGTCAGGACCAGTCCGACGTTGCGGCCCGCGAACATCTCCCGATGGGTGAGCAGCGCGGCAAGCCCTGCGGCTCCGGCCCCTTCCACCACCGTCTTTTCGATCTGGAGCAGCAGGCTGACCGCTTCCTCCAGACGGCGTTCGTTGACCAGCAGCACGTCGTCCGCCAGCCGCTCGACAAAGCGTCGGGTCAGTTCGCCCGGATATTTGACGGCGATGCCTTCGGCCAGCGTATCGCCATCGCACGCCAGATCCGCGCCCTTGATATAGTCGTACATCGACGGATAGAGTTCAGCCTGCACCGCGAACAGGCGGATATCGGGCTTCATCGCCCTGGCTGCCGTACCCATGCCGGAAAAGAGGCCGCCACCGCCGATGGGAATGACCAGCGTGTCGATCTCCGGCGCCTGCTCCAACATTTCGATGGCAATGGTGCCCTGCCCGGCGATGATGTCCGGCTCGTCGAAGGGGTGGACGAAGGTCAGTCCTTCCTCCGCCTCCAGCTTGCGGGCATGGGCATAGGCGTCGTCGAATTTTTCGCCGAACTGCACCACGCGCGCGCCATGCCCTTGCGTCTGCGTCACCTTCACCGTGGGCGTGGTGTTGGGCATGACGATGGTGACGGGCACGCCCAGCCGCTTACCATGATAGGCAAGGCCTTGCGCATGATTGCCCGCCGACGCGGCGATCACGCCTTTCCGCTTCGCTTCCTCGTCCAGTTGCAGCAGGCGGTTGAGCGCGCCGCGCTCCTTATAGGCAGCGGTGAACTGGAGATTTTCGAATTTCAGGAACACCTTGCAGCCCAGCATGTCGGACAGCGTCTGGCTGACCAGCGTGGGCGTCTGAACGATCGCGCCGGAAATGCGCACGCGCGCCGCAAGGATGTCGTCCACGGAAACGGGCAGCGGCAAGGCGCCTTCGATCTTGGTCAGAGTGTTCATGGCCAGCCCCCTATACGAAAATTGCGACGGAAGAAACTGGCACCCGCTCGAAACTGGCCCTATGGCTAGGGGGCACGCACATCAAGTACGGGATCTATGGCTAACATCGCGTTTATCGGCCTGGGGGTCATGGGCGGCCCGATTGCGGGACATCTGGCGAAGGCGGGGCATCGGCTCACCGTCTATAATCGCTCCATCGGCAAGGCGAAGAGTTGGGCGGAAGCCTATGGCGGAGAGGTCGCGATCAATCCCGCCAAGGCGGCGGAGGACGCGGAAATCGTCATAAGCTGCGTAGGCACCGATGACGATCTGTCGCAAATCACGCTGGGCCGCGAGGGCGTCTTCCGCGCAATGAAGCCGGGCAGCCTCTTCATCGACCATACGACCGTGTCCGCGCGCATCGCCCGGCAGCTTTATGTCGAGGGGCAGAGCCTGGGACTGTATAGCGTCGACGCGCCCCTGACGGGCGGACAGATCGGGGCAGAGCACGGCACGCTTTCGATCATGTGCGGCGGGGCGAAGCCGGCGGTCGCGGCGGCGAAGATCGTGATGCAGGCCTATGCCGCGCGGATCGTCCATGTGGGCGGCGCGGGTGCGGGACAGACGACGAAGATGGTGAACCAGATATGCCTCGCGGGCACCTTGCAGGGCGTGGCCGAAGCCTTGCGGTTCGCGCAGGCTGCGAATCTGGACGTGGAAAAAATCTATGAGGCTATTTCCGGCGGCGCGGCGCAAAGCTGGGTGATGGACAATCAATGGAAGACGATGGCGCAGGACAATTTCGATTTCGGCTTATCGGTCGACTGGATGCGGAAAGACCTGGAACTTGCGCTCGACGAAGCGCGAGCCAATGGCGCGACGCTGCCGATGACGGCTCTGGTCGATCAATTCTATGCCGACGTGCAGGCGATGGGCGGGCACCGGCAGGACATCAGCGCACTGGTGCGGCGGATCACGCGGGCATGAGGGCTGGGCTGCTGCTGGCGGCGCTGGCCGCAATCGCTCTGCCCATGCCGGTGCTTGCTTCGGGCGTGATCGACAATGTGAACGGTATCGCGCTCGACGCGCAGGGACGGATCGTCCGCTTCAACGCCCTGCTGATCGATGATGAGGGCAAGGTCGAAAAGCTGCTTCCCGGCCGCTATCAGGAACCGCCGCCGCCCAAGCGCAAGAAGCGCAAGGGCGAGGAGGAAGCCGTGCCCAAGCGGTTGGATTTCAAGCTGGACGCGGGCGGCAAGACGCTGATCCCCGGCCTGATCGACGCGCATGGGCATGTGATGGCGCTGGGCCTGTCGCTCGTGACGCTGGACCTTTCGGGCGCGCGGTCGCTGGTGGAGGCGCAGGCGAGGATCAGGGCCTATGCCGCGGCCAATCCAGGACGCAAATGGATCATCGGCACCGGTTGGAATCAGGAGTTGTGGGGGCTGGGACGTTTTCCGACCGCCGCTGAACTGGACGCCGCCGTGGCCGACATCCCGGTCTGGCTGGAGCGGGTGGACGGTCATGCGGGGTGGGCCAACAGCCTGGCGCTGAAAACCGCCGGGATCACCGCCGCGACCAAGGCGCCTGCGGGCGGGCGGATCGAAATGGACAGCGGCAAGCCTTCGGGCGTGCTGGTGGACAAGGCGATGGACCTGATGGCCCGCGTTGTGCCGCCGCCCGCACCCAAGGATCGCGACATCGCGCTTGAAAAGGCGCAGCAGACGCTGCTCGCCACCGGGATCACCGCCGTCGCCGACATGGGCACGCGCATAGAGGACTGGCAGGCGTTCCGCCGCTCCGCCGACCGGGGAGCGCTGCGGGTTCGAATTATGTCCTATGCGATGGGCCTGGAAAATATGGTGCTGATCGCGGGGCCGGAGCCGACGCCGTGGCTCTATGACGATCGTCTGCGGATGGGCGGGGTTAAGCTGCTGCTGGACGGCGCGCTGGGGTCACGGGGGGCGTGGCTGAAGGCGGACTATGCCGATGCGCCAGGACAGAAGGGATTGCCGATGATCCCCTCGACCCAGCTTCGCAACATTATGAGTCGGGCGTCGATGGACAATTTCCAGGTCGCCGTCCATGCCATCGGCGACGCAGCGAACAGCGAAATGCTGGACGCCGTCACGGAACTGGCCGAAACCTATAAGGGCGACCGGCGCTGGCGCATCGAACATGCGCAGATCGTCTCGTCCGCCGACCTCCCGCGCTTTGGACAGAACGGCATCGTCGCGTCGATGCAGCCGGCGCATGAGGCGTCCGATTGGCGCATGACGACAGCGCGTCTGGGTGAGGCGCGGTTGAAAGGCGCCTATGCGTGGAAGTCGATGCTGGACAATCGCGTGCCGCTGGCTTTCGGATCGGACGTACCGGTCGAAAGCCCCAATCCCTTCCCCGGCATCGCCGTCGCCATGAGCCGTGAGGATGCGAAGGGCGAGCCGTCGGGCGGCTGGATGCCGGAACAGCGGATCGCCTTCGAGGCGGCGCTGGACGGGTTCACGCGGCAGGCGGCCTATGCGGGCTTCGCGGAAAAGCGGTTCGGCAGCCTGATCCCCGGACAGCGGGCGGACTTCCTGCTGATCGACCGGGATATCTCCGTCGCTCGCCCTGCCGATATTCGCGGAACGCAGGTTCTGGAGACATGGATCGGCGGCAAGCGGGTCTATGTGAAGGGGCGTTGAGGCGATGCCGCCTTTACCGCAAAGTGCGGCGGATGGCGGTTATGAGGGGAGCGGCCATTCTCCCGTCGTCGTGCCAGCTTTCGCTGGCATGACGGAGGTTGGATGAGACCGCAATCGGTCGAAAACAGCCAGCCCTCTCCCTTCCTCAGAGAACATTCCCCGCCACATTGAAGGCGTCTTCCAGCGTCTGGGGAAGCGGGGGTTGCACAGGCTTGTCACAGCCCACAGCCTTCATGTGCGCCCGCAGCGCATCCATGCGGCCCAGATTCCAGCGTGTCAGCGGAACGCCAAGAGGACGGAACTCCGCGCGGTCGAACAGTTCCACCACATAATCGGCGCAGAGGCTGTCCACCTGATCCAGCGTCAACATGCCGAGGTTCATGACCATCGGTCGCCCCGGCACGCCGTTGCGCCCACGCACCAGATCCGTGACGAACAAGCCCCCACGCGGATCGACCAGCACCACATCGGCGCGCGAAGCATCGATCATGCGATGGCTCGCGGCATAGGGAGCGACGAAGAGATGCGTTCGCCACGCAAGAAATCCCCCGGTCAGCAGGGTGATGGCCACAGCGATGAAGATCGGCCGCATCATCCCCGCCGGACGGAAACGCGCCCAGCCTAAACCCGCCAGCAGGCAGAAGGGGCCGATGAACCCGTGTGCATAGCGATAACCCCAGCCATAACCCTGCGCCAGCGCGAGGCCGCATCCCGCCAGGCAACCCAACGCCAGCGGCAAGGCGATTTCCTGCCCCTTGAGCGCCCCGCGCCAGTGCATCGCAGCGACGCCCAGCACCGCAAGCGGCACCATCAGGATATTGTTCCACGCAATGAAGCGGGTCAGATTGACGAGCGGTTGCCAGCGATCCCCCAATCGCTCGAAAAGGCTGCCGACCTTGTCGGCCACGCCTGCCGTCGGACGCACGTCCATCGGCGGTCCCAGCACATGGGTCAGGAAACCCGGCCACAGCTTTGCCCAGACGATGACGATCAGGACCAGGATCAGGATGTGGAAAGCCGCGACCGCCCATCGTCGGCCCAGCAACATCCAAAGGATGAAGGGTAAAATGAAGATCGGCGGGAAATGCCATTGGTGCAGCCCCGCCGCGACGAGCGCGACCAGTCCCGCGACCAGATGGGCCAGCCAGCCGCCCCTGAGCACCAGCGCCAGCCAGATCATGTTGAGCGCGAAGTGCCCGGTCATGGCATAGGGCGTCATCGCCGTGATCCACAGCTGCGCCGAAGACAGCGCGAGCAGCATCGTCACCCAAATCGCGTCGGGCCGGTCGGGAAGCAGGTGGAGCGCCACCCGCCATAATGCGATCAGTCCCGCGACCAGCAGCACCGGCCCGGCGAGGTTGGGATCGCCCATTTTCCAGAAGAGCGCCTGTATCGCGCTGTTCATCGGCAGATAGGCCGCCGTCCAATAATCCGCCGCGCCGAAAGGAGAGAAGAATTCCGGCATGATGGCGCGGCGATAGGCTTCCCATTCCGGCGGTATGGGCCGCGCGAACAATCCTTCGCGGATATAGGCCGCGGCAAAGCGGGCCACTTCCTCATCGCGGGAAATGGCGTAGTTCTGGAACAGTCCGTAATGCCCGGCCCAGGCCACGATGCCGAACAGCACGACCAACGGAATGATGATGCGCGCCCGGGGTGTCGGCAGGGCAAATCCCTTCCCTTCGGCAAAGGGCACCGCCAGCGCGAACAGCGCTATGGCGATCAGCAGCGCGGGGAAATCCTGATCCAGGAACAGGATCACCGGCAGGCTGGCGCCCTGCCCGAAAGTGATGTGCCACAGAAACGTCGCCGTCAGCCAGCACGCCAGGCCGAGCGCCCCTGCCCGGAACAGATTGGACGCATCTATCCGGGAAGAGCCGACGGGCCGCATCAATCCGCCGCCGCCGCCAGCAGCGCCTGATTGACGAAGATGCCGTCCATTTCGACAAGCAGGGGGAAATGTCCCTTGTTGTTCGCAAAGAAGGCGGATGGGGCGAAGCCATGCTCCGCCAGCCAGTCGATCATGGCGCGATAGCCCGCGCCGCCTTCATAAATGGGCCGCACGCCCAGTTCCGTCTGGACGCCGGCCATCACGTCCAGGGCCGATCCCGCGCCTTCGCATACCGACAGGTCGTGGCCTTGCGTGTCCATCTTGAGGAAAGGCCGGGTGAAGCCGTGCGCGGCCTGCAGTTCGGGCATCAGGCTTTCAAGGCGGCGGCATGGCATCTCGACCGTGCGCGTCACCTTGTTGCGGCCCGCGAAGACCGCGTCCTGCCCGGCGGCCGGCTTTTCGAGCGAGCTGAACTGGTCGGCAGCCATGATGTTGAAGCGCGCCGTCCCATCGAAATCGGACAGGGCCATATTGAATATATGCCAGCGCTTGTCCGAGCCGGCATGGCGGGAGAGCGCCGAGAAGATATCCGGGTTCGGTTCGAAGGACAGGATCGTGCCGGTGAACCCCGCGTCCTTGCGCAGCATCGTCGCATATTGGCCCCGATTGGCGCCTACGTCGAACACGCAATCGACTTTGAAAGCGCTCAGAAAGCGGCGCAACGCCTGGATTTCGGGATATTGGTGGACGCGCCCGCTCAAGGCCAGACGCATTGCGCGCCAGCGGTCGGACAATTCGCGGACGTAACGGTTCATACGCGGGAAACCATGGCTTTGCGGTAGATGTCGATCGTCGCCAAGGCCATGTCCTTCCAGTCGCCCATTTGCTCGCCATGGGCGCGCGCCTGCCCGCCCCTTGCCCGCCTGATGGCGGGGCTTTCTATGAGCGGCAAGAGGGCTTGTGCAAGGGCGGACGCATTTCCCGCCGCGAAACGGACGGCGACCTCCTCCGGCAGGCTGGCGAACATGCCCGCGTCGGACGTCACCATCGCCTTGCCATGATGGAGCGCTGAAAGAAATGCACCGCTCGAATCGATATGGCGGTAGGGAAAGACGAGGATATCGGCCTTGGCCATATGCGCGTCGAGCTTCTGTTCGCGCAGGAAACCCAAATCGGTGACGAGCCGCTCGCCAAAGCCCGCCCGACGGATGGAGTCCATCAGCGGAGCAATGTCCATGAAGGGCTTTCCCGCCAGCGCCAGTTCGAACCCATGCCCCGCCCGCCAGAGCGACAGGCACGCCTCCACCAGCAGATCGACGCCTTTATAGGGCCGGATCGTGCCGAAGAAGAGCAGGCGCGGCAGCTTCGGATCCGGCACGGCGGCGAGGTCTTTGGACGTCGCGAGGGCGAGGCGCATCGGCGGATGCGGGGTGACGTGGATGCGCTCCGCGGGCACGCCCCGCCGGACGAGCGCCTGCCTCGTGGTGTCGCCATGGACGATCAGCGCATCGAACATATCGAGCAGCGCCGCATAGCCCCGCGCCTGCACGCCCGCATCGGCATGATAGGCATTGGCATTGTGGACGGTGTGCACCAGCGTCGCCCTGCCCTTCAACCGACGGAGCAGCATGCGGTCGGCAGGCGCGAGGGGAAGCCACTGGAAATGGAGGATATCGGCCCGCAGCAGATCGCCGATGCCGCCCACCGCGCAGGCAAGGCCATATTCGGCCGCTTTCAGCAGACGGAAGGCGCGGCCTTCGCCCAGCCGTTCGCGTAGCGCTTCGCTATGGCGGAAGAAGCGGGAGGCGTAGCGGTAGCCTTGCGGCGTGATGGCGTCGGTCGGCCGCATCGGACGGCCCAGCAGCGTCACCTCCTCCCCCGCCTCCGCCATCGCCGCGCACAGGCTATCGCCATAGCGTCCGGTGAAAAGCGATGGGTCGAGCATCGCGACCTTCATGATGGCCTCCCGATGAGGCGGCGAAGCGATAAAGCGTGCAGCGCCGCCGCTCCCGCAAGCGTCGCGGCATAGAGGGACAGGAAGGCCGTGTCGAAATGCTGCGGCCAAAGCAGCCGGGCCACCGGCACGCTGAGCGACGATCCCGCCAGGAAAGGCAGCGACCGCCGCAGCAGCAACGGGAACCGTCCCAGTGCCGCCTGCACATAGACCGACACGCAGATGAAGGCGAGCGACAGCAGGGCAAGGTCGATCAGCAGCAGTTCCGTAAAGCCGATGCTCGCCCGCCCATCGAACAGCCGGTCGAACAGCCAGCGCCCGGCCAGAAGCAACGCGCCCGACGCCCCCACAGCGAAGAACAGGGCCGCGCCCAGCGCCCTGCCCATCAACTGCCGCAGCCGCGCATGGTCGGCGGCATGGAAAGCGCGGGTGATGCGAGGCAGCGCCGCCTCCACCGCTGCCCGCACCAGCATGGACAGCGCCCGCGACATCTTGAAGAAGAAGTCGAACAGCAGCATCGGCCGCGCGTCGTTCGTGGCCAGGGCGACGGTGAAATAGGGCGCGTTATAGGCCAGGATATCCGACATGGTGAACGCCGCCGACGCCCCGATATCGCGCAGATAATGCTGCCGCATATGCCCTCCGCCGGTGCGGAAGGCGAACCAGTGCGCGCCCCGCATTCCCAGCCGCCGGTGGACCAGCGCGATGGCATAGCCAATCACCGCGATGCTCACCGCCAGTTGCAGCGCGACCGACAGGCGCGGGTCCAGCCCGCCAAGGATCGCCAGCAACAGGGCGATGGTCATGACCCGGCGCAGGCAGTCGAGCGCTTCCCAGAGAAAATTGCCGTCCACCGCCGCCAGCGCGCGCTTGGCGAGCAGCCCCGGTAGGTTGAGACAGGCCGACAGGAAGAAGAGGATGAAGAGCAGCGGCATCGCCGTTTTCAATCCGCCCGCCGCCAGCGCGATCAGCAGGATCAGCACGCCTCCCGCGATCAGCAGGCCGAGGAAGAGGAAGAGGACGCCCATCTCCTCCAGCCGGAAGCCGCCGTCATCCTTCTCCGCGCCGCTGCCCAGCCAGTATCGCCTGAGCCGGGCATAGATGATGCTGGTGAGGCCGAACTCCGCCGAAATGGTGAAATTGCCGAACGCGACCAGCAGCAGAAACGCCTGAAACTCCGTCAGGGGCAGCACGCGGACGAAAACATAGGTGACGGCAAAACCCCAGATCAGGATCAGACCGACATTGGCGAGCTTCACCAGCGCCAATATCCGCGCCGATCCCTCCATCCGGGCGAGCAGCCCCCCGGCCGCCTGCCCGCTCACCGGGGCGTGGCTCCTTCGGACTTGCGGGCGCGGAACAGCCGGTCGTCGAGGCCATGGAGACGGCGCGTATCAGCGTCGATGGAGGCTGCGTCGATCTCCTCCAGATCGAAGCCCGCCTGCCGGATGCGGTCGGCGAAATCGGGACCATATTGCCGCACATGGTCCCATTGGCCGAAACGCCGCTCCCGCTCGCGCGGGGGAATGTCGAAACTGCCGTCCTCCGTCGGCTTGTCCCACAGGGGCACGATCAGCCATGCCTCGCCCCCCGGTTTCAGAGCGCGCAGGATATTGCCGAGCACGGCGCGGTCGTCGGGCACGTGCTCCATCACGTGACTGGCGTAGAACAGGTCGTAGCGATCCGCGTCGGCGAGGGCCATGAGGTCGACGCGCCGCATCCCCGGCACGTCGTAGCGGGCCGGTTCGAGGTCGGCGGGGACATAATCCTTCGCGGCGGAAAAACGCTTCACGAGGCTGCCTTCATTGGGCGCCATGTGCAGGATCGCGCCGTTCGCGGGCACGCTCAGCACGCCCTGCGCGATCAGGTGGTTCATCAGCCGCTCGCGCGGGGAAGCGCCGCAGTCGGGACAGCCCCATTCGGCATTGCCGCCATAGCGGAAGAAGCCGACCACCATGCCCCCGCAGGCCGGGCACGCCCGGCTGGGCCGCACGCCCAGCGCCTTGCGGAATTTCAGTCCCGCTCTCGTCAAATGCTTGCCGGCGGCTTTCGCGACCCGCTGAACAGTAATCACGCCATTCTCCGCATGAGGACAGGGACCGGCCTATACAATATGCACCGGCTTTGGCGAGGGGGATCAGCGCGATTTGGCCGGATTCCATACGGTGACGGTGCGGCCGCGCATGGCCTTGACCACCCCCTGCAAGGTGGCGGCATAGGCGATGAGGATATCGGCCAGCGCCGCCAGCGGACCGCCTTTCGCGCGGAAGGCGATCCACGCCAGCAGCGCCGCGCCGAGCAGGCCGGTGCCGAAAAGAGGCGGAGAAATGCGCCACGCCAGCGCCGCCGCCGCGATTGCGCCGGTCAGGATAAAGACGCCGCCGAACCAGCGCACGATCTTGCGCGAGGCATATTTGAAGCGGTCGAGCGCGCCCATGCGGCGGAGCTGCGGGCGCAGGAGGCTATGGGTGTGCCATGCGCGAGCGGCGATGCGGACCTTGCGCCGATATTCGTCGCCCCGCACGGCGACGAGGCGTTCGCGGGCGATCACGTCCTTCGCCTTGACCAGCCGCCGCCCGGCGAACACCACGGCCATGGAGACGGTGAGATCGTCGAGCACGCTATCGGGGAAGTCCGGATAAAACGCCCGGCGGATGGAGAAGATCGAACCGTCCGCGCCCAGCACATTGCCGGTGCGGGATTCCTCATCCTTCAGCCGTTCCTCGATCCGCCAATAGAGCGAGCCTACCGAGGCGGTGGCGCTTTCGTCCTCCCCCACATAATGCAGCGACCCCAGCACGCCGCCGATGTCGGGGTCGGCATAGCGGGCGAGCAGATTGTCGACGGCGTCCGCATCCAGCAGCACATTGGCGTCGGTGAAGATCAGCACCTCGCCCCGCGCATGGGCCGCGAGTCGCTTCATGCCGTGCGCCTTGCCGCTGCGGCCCGGCCCCCGGAGCAGCGTGACGAGATCGCCCTGCCCTTCGATCAGCGCGGCGGTGGCGTCCGACGATCCATCGTCAAAGGCCAATATCTCAAGGTCTGGATGACGGGCTTTGAGCATCGCCAGATTCACGAGCTTTTCCGGCATCGCGGCGGCTTCATTATAGGCGCAGAAGAGGAGCGAGGCGGACGGGCGCGGGCCGGTGATCGGGTGCTCCGCCCTGGTCGGCAGCGCGCGCAGGATCAGCGGATAAAACAGGAACGGCCAGACCACCGCCGCCAGCGACAGCAGCAGGACGAGCGCGAGGAACAGGTCCGACGTCGCCACCGGCTCAATAGGCCTTGTGATGGACGACCACGCCCAGCGTCATGACGATGATGCGAATGTCGCGCAGGATCGACCATTCGGTCACATATTCTAGGTCCGACTGGAGGCGGTCGATCAGGTCCTGATGATGATCGGTCGACCCGCGATGGCCCCGCACCTGCGCCAGGCCGGTCATGCCCGGTTTTATGCAGTGGCGTTCCCAATAGCGGGCGTCGACTTCCCAATAGAGGCTGTCGCCGGCCTTGGCGGCCGCGGCGTGGGGGCGTGGACCGACGATGCTCATGTCGCCGCGCAGGACGTTGAAGAGCTGAGGCAATTCGTCGATGCTGGTGCGGCGCAGAACGCGGCCAACCCGCGTCAGGCGATCGTCGTCGCGGGCCGTGAGCCTGCCGGCATCGCGGTCGCTGGCCTCGATCCGCATGGAGCGGAACTTGTAGATGTTGAAAGGGCGGGCGTCGCGGCCGATGCGCGGCTGGCGGAACAGTACGGGGCCGGGGCTGGTGAGCTTCACCGCAAGCGCGGCGGCGAGCAGGATGGGCGACAGGGCGACGGTCGCGGCGCTCGCCACCGCCAGGTCGAACAGCCGCTTGATGATGCGGTCGCGAAACTGGAACGGGCCGCCTGCGACAATGATGGTGGGCTGGCCATCAAACTCGTCCACCCGCGCCGGCGCGAAGCGGAGCATTTCAGGCACCACGATCTCGCCGCGCGCCGACAGGGACTTGAGCGCAGCCGACCAGTCGTCCATGCGTTCGAGCGGACAGGCGACGATGACCCGTTCTGCCATACCCACCGCCGCAGCGAGGCGGGCCGCCATGTCGGCATCATGGTTTTCGGGGTGGAGATTGGCGGCGTCGGCGGGAATGACCAGCATGTGCGGGCCGGTGTCGATCGCCACGCCGTCCATGATCACAGCGGTCAGATGCGGCACTTGGCCCAGCAGCCTGTCGCCAAGGCGTGCTATGGCAAGGCGCACGACGGCCACCCCGCAGGCCGAAAGCAGCAGGCCGGTGAGGAAGGTCAGGCGCGAAAGCTGCTCCGCGATCTTGCCCAGATAGACGATAAGGAGCATCAGCAGCGCAGCCTGCGCCAGCGCCAACAGGGCACGGAAGACGCCGCGCCGCACATTCTCCAGCATGTGGATGCCATAGGCCCCGCCCTGAATGGCGAGCAGGGCGTAGAGCGGCGCGACCATGGCGAACATGACGAGACCATGGGGCTTGCCCGGCTCGCCGGCCCAGGCGCCCAGCACAAGGAAATTGGCGATGAGGAAAGACAGGAAAAGCGCCGCCATGTCCCCAAGCAGACACAGCAGGTAAAGCCGAAGCCGCACGATTTCCTTGGAGATGGTCACTGGTGCGCCCAATTACTGCTTTCGCTGCGCGCTCCGTGACATCGTGGGGCGGCGGTTGCAAGAGGTTAAGGAATGAGGATGATCGGACTTGCTGGCCGACACCCATGCGATGAACGTTTACGGCCAGGACGGATGCTCGGCCATATCGCCATAGCGTCGCGAACCGCCGCGCGCTAAAGCCCGAACAGCCGCCCCAGCGCCTTGTCCAGCATCACGAGCTGCCACAGCAGGCGGCCATGGTCGGCGAGGCCGGACCTGTGATCGGCGGCGAGCTTACCCAGTTGTTTGGTGTCGAACCAGCCCGTCTTCGCCAGCGTCGATCCGCCCGCCACCGCCATCGCCTCCCCGGCGAGCGGGCCGCGGAACCAGTCGCTGATCGGCGTCACGAAACCCATTTTCGGGCGATAGAGAATGTCCTGCGGCAGATAAGGCTCCATCGCCTTCTTCATCAGATATTTGCCGCTATTGCCCCGGATGCGCTGCGACACCGGCAGGCGGGCGGCGAATTCGACGAGGCGGTGGTCGAGCAAAGGTTCGCGCGCCTCCAGGCTGACGGCCATGCTCATCCGGTCTGTCTTGGTGAGAATGTCTCCGGGGAGCCAGATGCGGATGTCGGCATATTGCGCCCGGTCCAGCGGATCGCGCGCGGGGGCGTTCGCCATCGCCGCGACATAGCGGTCTTCGGCCCGGTAAGCGCCCAGCGCCGTCTTCACATCCTGGGTGAAGAGGCGGCGGCGCAGGTCATAGGGGGTGACGCCGACCGACGCGGCATAGGCTTCCCCGCCCTCCCCCGCCAGTTCCAGCAGGGTCGATCTGGCGCGCAGTGGGCGGGGCGCCCAGTCGGCCTTGGGATAATAGCGGCCCAGCGTGCCGAAGACGGACTGGCGCAATCCAGCGGGCAGCAGCGCACGCACCCGCTCCCCCTGCATCTGGAAACGGTGGCGGCGATAGCCCGCGAAGGCTTCGTCCGCACCGTCGCCGGACAGGGCGACCGTCACCTGCTCGCGCGCCAGTTCGCACACGCGATAGGTGGGAAGCGCGGAGGCGTCGGCGAAAGGCTCGTCGAAATGAAAGGCCAGCGTGTCGATCAGGCTATAATCGTCGGGCGAGACGATGCGGGTCCGGTGGTCGGTCGCGAAACGCCGGGCGATGCGGTCGGCATAGGCCGTTTCGTCCAGCGATGCGACGTCGAAACCGATGGTGCAGGTCTTGACCGCCTGTTTCGACGCTTCGGCCATCAGGGCCACGACGCTGGAGCTGTCCACGCCGCCGGAGAGGAACGCGCCCAGCGGCACGTCCGCCACCATGCGGGACCGCACCGCCTGCCGCATCAGGGCGACCAGTTCCTCTTCCAGTTCCGCCGGTTTCGACTTCGTGCGGTCGGCGAAGCTCACGTCCCAATAGCGTTGCGGGCCGGACAAGGGACGGCCGCGGACGAGGCGCAGCGTTTCGCCCGCGCCCAGCTTCTTCACGCCCGCGACGAGGCAGGCGTCGTCAGGGACATAGCCATAGGCCATATAATCCTCGACCGCCGAGATGTCCGGCGCGCGACGGAGCAGCGGATGAACGAGCAGGCTTTTCAGTTCCGATCCGAAGATCAGGCTACCATCCGACAGCAGCGCATAATGCAACGGCTTCACGCCCAACCGGTCGCGCGCCATCCAGAGCGACTGCGCCCGCGCATCGAACAGGGCGAAAGCGAACATGCCGTTAAAGCGCTCGACACAAGCCTCGCCCCATTGGCGATAGCCGTGGAGGATGACTTCGGTGTCGCTGTGGGTGCGGAAGACATGGCCCTTGTCCTCCAGTTCCGCACGGAGGTCCGCGAAATTGTAGATTTCGCCATTGAATACGACGGCGAGGCTTTCGTCCTCCGTCAGCATCGGCTGCGCCCCGGCGGCGAGGTCGATGATGGAAAGGCGCAGATGACCCAGACCGACGCCGGGCGCGGTCCACACGCCGCTGCCGTCCGGTCCGCGATGCGGCATCGTATCCAGCATCGTCCGCACGCGCGACGGATCGACCGGCTTTGCCGTTTCGAGGTGGAAAATGCCCGCTATCCCGCACATGCGAAAAGGCCTTAGAGCGATTTCGGGCCAGATGGAACATCTGGCGGCTCCGAAACGCAGTTCATCGAAGATAAATCGCGACAGACAAAAGAATTTCAGGGACTATCGGCTGAGTCCGAACCGGATAGCCCCTGATGGATACCGACGCTGCGGTCGGCCAAATCCTTCACATTGCCGAGATCGGCCAGGAATGCGGCGATCGCCTTGCCCGCCGGCTGGCCCTCGGCTTCCTCAGCCGACACGAGAATGGCGGAGGCGCGCTGATCAGTGCCGAGAAGGCGGGCCTGCATGGTGGCAAGCTTGACATGGGCTTTGCTGCCCGTGGGATCGGCCGCGCCGACCGTGAAGAAACTGACCACGTCGCGCACGACCGGGCCGGGGGCGGTGATCTGCTCGCCCAGGCCGTTGCGGGGCGCGGGGGCGGGAGAGGACCAGACCCATTTCCCGTCGGGATCGACCGCGCCCTGACCGAAGCCGACCAGTTCGCGCCGCTCCTCCTGCCGGTCATAGGTCGTGATGGCGAGGTCCACCACCTGCCCCGCCGCGTTGCGATAGCGGGCCATGACGAAATGGTCCGCACCGTCGAAACGGGGCTTCCATGGATAGCGCTGGGACGTATCGCTATGGGTCCATCCGGGGACTTGCGGAAGGTTGAGCGTCGGCGGCAGAGGTTCGCCCGCCGCTGCGGTGGCGGCGAGCCAGAGCGGCGCCGCGGCGATGAGGGCGAGAGCCGCTCCTGCTATGGCTCCCGTGGCGGCGGCGCGCGCTTTTCCCTGAAATTGCCTGGGATCGAACCAGGGATCGCCCGGCTTGCGGTCGAAAAAAGGCCAGGCGGTCGCCATGACGATGACAAGGATGATGGCGAAGAACACCCATCCATAGACGACATGGTCGAAGCCCACCGCCGCATCCACCGTTGTCATATGGGCGACAAGGATGGTCGCGAAAGCCCGGACTCCATTGGCCAGCACCGACAGCGACAGCGCACCGGCCATGAAGATCAGGCGGCGCGGCCAGGACCGGAAGCAGACATTGCAGACCAGCACGCCATAGGCGGTCATCGCGATCAGGAACTTCGCGCCGGAACAGGCTTCGGCCACCTCGAAATAGCCGGTCGGCGTGGTGATGAAGATGCCGTCCAGATGCGCGGGAACGCCCGCGCCGGTCAGGAACAGCATGGAAAGGCGCGCCGTCACGAGTTGGAGATGAGGGACCAGTTCTTCGCCGAAGGGCACCATGAAAAAGGCGTAGAAAAGCGGGAAGGCCAGCGCACGCGATATGGCGGGGCCAAGCAGGGATATGGTTGCGCCTTGAAGCATGACGATCAGCGCGCCATGACGGATCAGCGCCACGCCCGAAGCCGCGCCCACCAGCCATGCCGTCACGCCCGCGCCCAGCCAGAGCAGCCCCGGCGTCCATGCGACCGGATCAAGCTGTTTGAGGCCGGGGATGCGCTGCTGCACCAGCCAGCCGACAAGCAGCGGCACGAACAGGCAATGGCCGAAGGTGGAGGCGTTCCACCAGATCGACACCATGGAATGCACATTGTCGAAGAACAGCGCCAATATGGCGAGGGCGACCACGCCCAGCGCGGTCAGATGCCCCCGCCAGCCGGAAAGCTCCATTCGGCGCGCCCGCATGAAGGAAAGGGCCTGTTCGGTCATGCCGCGCGCGCGTCCCTGTCCCTGACGCCGAAGAGGAGTTCGGGCACGGCGCTCAGTGTCGCGGACCAGCGATAGCGTTCCTCCATCCGGGCGCGGGCGGCTTGCGCCAAGCCCGCCGCCTTTGCAGCATCGGCGAGGAGCGCGATGATCTTCGCGGCCTCTTCGTCCGGATTGGCCGCGATCAGGAAATGGGTTTCATCCTGCGCGTCGATGCCTTCGGCGGCTTGCGGCGAGGCGACGACGGGGCGGGCCATGGCCATGGCTTCAAGCACCTTGTTCTGAATGCCCCGCGCGATGCGGAGCGGAGCGACGACCACATCCGCCGCCGCCAGCCAGCCGCGCACATCGGGGACGGCTCCGGTCACGACGATGCCGGGGAGGTCGGCGAGTGCCTGCACCGTTTTGGCGGGGTTGCGGCCGACTATGGCGAAGCGGGCTTGCGGATGGACGGCGCGGATGGCGGGGAAGGTTTCCCGCGCAAAGCTTTCCACCGCCTCGACATTGGGGCGGTAATCCATCTGGCCGGTGAAGACGAGCAGCGGTCCCTCTCCATGCTCCACGGGTGGAAAGTCGGCGGAGGGATCGAACATGTCGAGCGCCACGCCATTTTCGATGGCGATGACCTTGCCCAGTCCCTGCCCGCTGGCTTGGCGAAACAGGGCGGCTTCGGTTTCGCTGACGAAGGCGCAGATGTCCGCGCGGGCGGCGACGGATTTCTCGAAGTCGAGGAGGACGCGCCCTTCGCGGCGGTTGATCCAGGCCATCGGACCGGAGCCTTCCGCACCATAGGCCGCATATTTGGCGGAATCGAAATCGACGAAATCCATGAGGAAGCGCACGCCGTCGGGCAAGGCGGGGACGAAATGGGCCATCTGTGCGGAATAGGCGACGACGGCGGCGATGGGACGCTCCGCAAGGGCCCGCGCCGTCCAGCGATGCAGATCGGGATGGTCGAACAGGGAGACGAGCAACGGCTGTCCCCGGACCAGCCCCGACAAGCCCGCCATCATGCGGGAGCGGTCGCGCATCGGCACGCATTGGCTGGCGGTGAGCGCGGCCATATCCTCCGCGTAACCCATGTCGCGGGCGTCATCGGCGAAGCAGCCGACATGGACCGGCGCGACTTCCGCCAGCCTTTTGAGCAGGTGGTAGGAGCGGATCTTGTCGCCCCTGTCCGGCGGAAAGGGGATGCGGTGGCAGAGGAAAAGGATTTCGCCCCTCATCCCAGTCCTCGCGAAATAAAGGGACCGATCAGGTTGGCGACGGGGAGCGGGAGCTTCTTCCACAGGTCGATGCGGCGCTGATATTTCTCGCTTTGCGGGCTGATGTCGCGCTTGTCGCCGATGGGGGACCAGCCGAAATAAACGAGCGGCCCGGGTTCGAAGCCGAAGCTTTTCTTCCATGCCGCCTGGCCGCTGCCCGCCTTGGACCGGCCGAAGTCGAACAGGCGCAATCCCCGCGCATGGCCATGCCTCATCAGGCGGTAATACATGAGTTCATTGGAACGCAGCCGCCGCGCATCGTGCACGCCGCCGCCCCAATAGGGCATCACCCTGTCGCCATGATAGAGCGTCAGCACCGCGGAAACAGGACGGTCGCCTTCATAGACGATGGTGAAATCGGCGTCCTCGCCGAAGCGGGCCAGTATTTCGCGGAACAGACGCGCGGGGAAGACGGGCGTGCCGAGATTGCGGACGCTTTGCGCATAGACGCGGTAATGGTCGCGAATGTGGCGCGGCTCGCGGCCATGCTCGACGCGCAGCGCGGGATTGGCGAGCGCCTTGCGGAGTTCGGCGCGATGCTTGCGCGGGACGGCGAGCAATTCCGTCTCGTCATCGGCGGCGAGCGGACGGACGAAGCCCAGATGCTCGTTTTCCCGGCGCTCCCAATGTGCGGCGGGCGCAGGGCCGCCCCGCAGTTCGAGCGATAGGCCGCCCTTTGCCCGCGCGAGGTCTTCCGCCGCACGGACCAAAATGGCGAGGCTGGACGGATCGTCCGCCAATATGCCGCCGTCAACGGCGAAGGCCGAAGAAACCAGCGCCTGTCCGAACAGGCGGCTCTTTACATGATGCAGCGGCAGCAGGCCCGCGATCCGGCCCGAAGGCGCGGCCGCCGCCAGCAGATGACAGCGATGTCCCGCCGCCTGCTCCACGCCCAGCAGCCAGGCCGGGCGATGGAAGGGTGTGCCGCCCGCATGAGCCAGCACATAATCGTCCACCGCCTGCCCTTGCGCCGGATCGCGAAGGTCTAGCGTCGTCACCGCCAGATCGGCCTGATTGCCCGCCCTCATGGCGCGCGCTCCGCTTCCCTGTCGGCCAGCGCATCCACGCGCGTCCAGGCGAAATCGCGTGTCAGGCGGCGCAGCTTGCCCGCCATGGCCGACAGATTGCTGTAATGCCGCAACCGGGAACGCAGCGGTGCGCCAGCCACGCGAGGCTGGCCGGGGTCGATCTCCCATGGGTGGAAATAGAGGATGGCGGGGCGTTGGTCCTGCCCATTCACCTGCCGGATCGCCCAGCGCGAAAAGCCATAGGGCAGCAGGCGGAAAAAGCCCCCTCCCCCCGCCGCCAGCGTCCGTCCGCCAAGACGCGCGGTGGTGACGGGAAGCTCCACCAGCGGCGCGTCCTTCACCGGCTTCCATGCAAAGCGCGGGGAATCGGGCCAGCCATAATGATCGTGCCGGATCGGCGCGACGCTGCTGGAATAGCGATAGCCTTCCTCGGCGAGGATCGGATGCGCCCATGGCGTGCGCGGGTCGATGGAGAAGCTGGGCGCGCGATAGCCGGTGACTGCCTGCCCGCTGACGTCCTCCAGAATGGCGCGCGACTTGCGGAGATCGGCGCGGAACTGTTCCGGCGTGAAGGTGAAGACGCGGGCATGATCATAGCCATGGCTCGCCACCTCATGCCCCGCCTCGGCGATGCGGCGCATCAGCGCGGGATAACGCTCCGCCACCCAGCCAAGCGTGAAGAAGGTCGCGGTGACGCCCGCCGCGTCGAACAGGTCCAGCACGGCGTCGGTGTTGCGCTCGACCCGGTGGGTCAGGCCGTCCCAATCGTCGCGGCGGATCGTCCGCTCGAACGCGCCGACCTGGAACCAGTCCTCCACATCGACGGACAGGGCGTTCAGCATCATTCCCTTCCCTCGATCAGGCGGCGGCGTCCTGTTGCATCGGAGCCATGCGCTGTTCCCGCTCGACCCAGTCGATCAGCAAGGTGAGGACACGGCGGAGCGCGGCGTCCTGTTCCTGTGCACGGGATTCAAGGCCGCCCAGCCGTTCCTCGATCAACGTGAAGCAACCCTTGAGCGCTTCGGGATCGACCGAAGGCACCATGGAGATATGCGCCTGAACCGCGCGGAGCGACGATATTTCAGCGCGCAGTTCGGCGATTTCCTCCAGCAGGGCGGAAGGCAGAGAGTCGTCGGCGGGCGCATCGGGCACGGGAAGGGCTTCCGCGTGGCCGCTTTCCCGCGCAAGCTCGACCGGCTCCGCAACCCTGTCGAGCGCGGAAGGCGCGCGTGTTTCCGGTTCGGCCTCGTCGATGCCCATGTCGGCCAGCACCGCGTGCACGGCATCGCTGTCGATCTCGCCAAGCTGCTCGATCGCGCCCAGCAGAAGCAGGCGGCTGACCAGCGCGTTGACGCGGCGCGGCACGCCGTCCGTCGCGGCATAGATCGCGGCGAAGGCATCGGCGGTGAAATGCGGATTACCCGTCCAGCCAACCAGCGACAGGCGATGAACGATATAGGGTTCGACTTCATTCGCCATCATCGGTTCCAGATGATGGGTGGCGATGACGCGCTGGCGAAGCTGTTCCAGTTCTGGCGACTTGAGCAGGTCGCGGAACTCCGGCTGGCCCAGCAGGAATATCTGGAGCAACGACTGCCCGCCAAGCTGGAAGTTGGAGAGCATCCGCAGTTCCTCGACCGCGGAAATAGGCAGGTTCTGCGCTTCGTCCACGATCAGCAGCGAGCGGCGGCCCGCCCGCGCCTGCGCGTGGAGGAAGCCTTCGATCTGGCGCAATATCTGCGCCTTGGGCATTCCGTTGACCGCCAGACCAAAGCTCTGCGCGGCGAGGCGGAGCATGTCGTCGCCTTCCACCTGCGTCGACACGATCTTCACCGCCGTCAGCCGCGCCGGATCGATGGTGTTCATCAGATGGCCGACCAGCGTCGTCTTGCCCGCGCCGATGTCGCCTGTGATGACGATGAAGCCTTCACCTTGCGCCAGACCATAGCCCAGATAGGACAGCGCCTTGCGATGGGTCGCGCTTTCGAAATAGAAATGCGGGTCCGGCGTCAGCTGGAACGGTCGGCCCTGCAATCCATAGAACTGGTCGTACATCTTGTCGTCTCCATCCGGCCAGCCGCATTCTGGCCGGAAACCGTTTAAAAGCTGTAACGAAGGCCGATCTGCCCCATGGCTGCGATGACCGTGTCGAGATCGTCGGCCTTCGAACCGTCGATGCCAAGCGCCGCCGACGCCCGCAGACGACGGGAAATGATGCGGTCGTAGCTGGTGAACGCGCCCATGTTCAGCACGTCGGGCCGCCCGCCGCTGGAATCGAAATAATTGACGTAGACGCTGCCCCCGATGCTGTCCCGCTCGCTCAGCGCATAATTGAGCGCGGCCTGGGCAAACCAGTTCTCATCCTTGGTGCCCCGGACATAGATCGTGTCGCCCGACGGCGTGATGAACTTGCGCTGCGAATAGCCGCCGCCGACACCAAGGCCCCAGGGGCCATGCTGCCGCGCATATTGCATGGCGACGCCGCGATAGCGGAAATTGGCGTCCGTGATGCCCGAAAGCGCATCGTTGAAGCACTGCCCGCCGCCGGTCGGCGAAAAGGCGCAGCCCGTCAGGTCGCCGGTGAAGGGATTGCGCATCACGTTCAGGTTGGTGTGGGACAGGCCCGCCACATCGGACGTTATCATCCGGCCGAAGCTGTCGATCCCGTCAAAGACGACAACGGCGAAGGAACTGTCGCGCCCCTGCCATGTGAAGCTGCCCTGATAGGTCATGGAACCGTAGCGGCGGCCCACCCGCGCCTCCAGCGAGGTGCGTTGGCTTGGCCGCCACAGCACGCCGATATCCCACATGATGCCATCGAAATCATAGAGCAGCGCACGGGGCGAACCCTTGTCCGTCACGAAGCGGCCGTTGGAAACGACCGGGATGCCATTCGTGTCCAGCAGCGGCGAACGCTGGCTGATGGTGATATTCTCATAGCCGATGCCGCCCACGATCGCGAGCGTCGGCGACACCGGCAGCGTGGCGTCCAGCCTGCCCCATTTGTCCTCGAACCGCTGATCGAGCTGGCGCGCATCCTCGCGGGTGTAACCGCCGCTCGCGACCAGGCCGACCGGCAGCACGACGCCCGGCCCGACGCCGACCGATCCGCTGAGCATGTGCGACCAGCTATCGTCGAACGATCCGCCGCGCGGCGCGCCGGGGAAATCCCGGTCGATATCGTCCTCCACCCGCGCATAGCCGAGGCGATAGGCGGCGGTAACGTCGAAAATGCCCAGCTTGTCGGCGTAGGTCGGGCCGACATAGCCCGCATAGACCTGGCTGGTGAAACCGCTGCCGAAGGACGACGCGCCGGAATAGCCGTCCGTCCGCGCGCGCGTGCCCAGCGCGCCCGCATCGATGGCCAGGCCGCGCGCGATATTGATCCGGCCGCTCACGATACCGCTGATGATGTCCTGATCGGCGAAATCGCCGCCCCATCCGAAGAGATGGCTATACTGGACGTCGGCGACCGCTTCCACGCGACGGTTCTGGAATTGCGCGGTGACGCCCGCCGTGACGGTGGTATAGGTCAGGGCATCGCCATCTCCCTTGATCGGGGCGAAGACGATCTGATCTATCCCCAGATAGGGCGTCACGTCGGTGCGCTGCCCGCCGCCCGACTGGGCCAGAGCAGGCGTCGCGCCGATAAGCGCGGCCGCCGCGCCGAAAGCGATCCATCGCCCGTGTCCTGCAAGAAGCCGGATGGTCATGAACTGCTGCCTTCCTTGGAATAATAGCCGCCGAAGCGGCGCGCACCCGCAGCGAAGCGGACGCCGTTGAGCAGAAGCCGCACCTGCGTGCCGCCCTTGAGCATGGCGGCGGCTTCGCGCAGAGCGCTTTCCGTGGTCTTGTCCGCCCGCACGACGAGCAGGGAGATCGCGGCATGTCCGGCCAGGACGGACGCCGCCGAAGCCGCCAGCAGGGGCGGCGAATCGAACAGGATGATACGATCGGGCCGCCCTTCGCTCAGACGCTTCAGCAGCGCGTCGGTGCGGGCGGAGGACAGATATTCGGTGTCGTTGTTGCTGGGCTGGCCGGCGGGAAGCACCGATAGCGAGGGGATGTCCGTCCGCAGCACGCAATCCTCGATGGCGATGACGGGATCGCTGAGCGCGTCCATCAGGCCCGGTCCGGGGACGAGCCCCAGCGTATCGGGAATGCCCGGCTTGCCGAAATCGGCATCGACCAGCAGGATCTCGCGATCCTTTTCCGCCGCCAGGCTGAGCGCGAGGTTGATCGCGCAGAAGCTCTTGCCCTCCCCGCTATGGGGCGAACAGACGAGGATGCGGTTGCCGCGCGGATCGTCCTGAAGCTGGGCGAGCAGGTCGCGCTTCAAAAGGCGAAACTCCTCGCTCATCGTCGTCACGGGACCGCCGGGGAGCAGATAGCCCGCCTCCGCTAATCTTTCGCGGTCCACATGCTGCGTCGGGCCGGTCCAGGCGGGAGCGCGGAACTGCGGTTCGTCGAAAGCGGGAGCGGCAAATTCCGGCGCGATTTCGGCAGCGGGGACCGGCGCTTCGACGGGCGTTTCCACCGCGGGCGCGGCACGTCCTTTCAGGGCGGCGTCGAAATCGTAGATCTTCGTCGCGCGCTCGAACAGCGAACCGCTGGCCGACAGGGAGCTATGCTTGTTCATGGATGAAGCCTCCTCACGCCATGCCGCGCTGGATGAATTCGACGGCGATCAGCAGCAGGCACACCGCCGCCAGTCCACCGCTGGCGCCGGCGAACCATTTGAGCCTCTGCCGCTCGATGGCTACCTGCCCCGCGTTCAGCGCCTGGCTGATGGAGCCGATGACCGGCAAGCCCGCCGCGCGTTCCAGACGGGCCGCTGTCGGAAAGGTGCCCTTGAGCTGATCGATGGCGAAGGCGACGCCGACGCCCGCGCCGATGCCCAGCACCAGCACGCCGATCAGCAGTAGCGGGCGATTGGGCGCGACGGGCGCCGTAGGCGCGCTGGGCGGCTGGATGACGCGGAACTGGACGGATCCGGTTTCGGTTTTCACCTCGCCGCGCAGGCGGATTTCCTCACGGTCGGACAGCAGCTTGTCATATTGTGTCTTGAGCACGTCATAGTCGCGGGCGAGCTTTTCCTGCTCCGCCGCCACGCCCGGCTCATCGGTCTGCCTGGAGGTCATGACATTCAGGTCCGATTGCAACTGCGCCTTGCGGGCATTGAGCGCCTGCACGGTCGCCGCGCGATCGGCCTGCATGGATTTGAGCGAGAGATAGGCCGGATTGGGCGTGCCGCCCACGCCCGTGCCGCTTCCGCCGCCGCCCTGCCGGCGGAGTGCGTCGACCTGCCGCTGCATGGCGATCACGTCGGGATGGTCGCTGGTCCAGCCGCGCGAACGCATGGATGAAAGCTCCGCCTGCGCCTGCGCGAGGGCCGATGGACCGCCCGACGCGCCGACGCCGGGCAAGCTCTGCGGCGTGCCCGCGAGCTGGCCATTCATGGCGCTCAGCGCGCTTTGCGCCTGCACGAGTTGCGAGTCGATATTGCTGATTTCCTGCCGGGCCGCATCCATGCGCTGACCGATGGACCCCGCGCCGGGGAGCAGGCCGACGAAGCGCTGCTCGAACTCCGCGCGGCGCTGTTCGGCGGCGGCGAGCTGCTTGCCGCGTTCGGCGATCTGCTGGTCGAGGAAGCTGAGGCTCTGCTTGGTTTCCGCGCGGTCGCTCGTCAGATTGGCTTCCTGGAAGATGTCGATCATCTTCTGCGCCACCTGCTGCGCGATGCGGGCATTGGCGCCATCCGACAGGCTGCTATCTGCGGACACGGCGATGATGTCGATCATGCTGGGATCGGCCTGGGCCATGATGGAGATGTTCTCGCGCAGGGCGCTGATCTTCGCGGCCATGTCGCGCGGGCCGGAAATGCCCTGCGACAGGTCGGTGCCGCGCACGACTTTCTCCAGATTTTCCGCGCTGGCGAGAGTCTGGCGCAAGCGGTCGAGATCCTGCTGCGACTGGACCTGCGTGATGCCGATCTTGTCTTCCAGCAGCGATTGCGTGTTCACATAGACGCGCGCCTTGGACTGATAGCTGTTGGGGATAAGCGCCACGCCCAGCCAGCCCAGCATGCACACGCCCCACGCCACCGCCAGCGCGATCCAGCGGCGATTCCATATGCCATGGAAGATGACCAGAAGCTCGTCGAATAGACCCGCCATATCAGAACATGCTTTCCGGAATGATGATGACGTCGCCGGGCGCCAGCATGACATTCGCCTTGCTGTCGCCGCGCTTCAGCAGGTCGCCGATGCGGACCTGATATTCGGTCTGCTTGCCGCTATCCTTGTTGAAGCGGACCAGGCGGGCCTTGTTGCCCGCCGCATATTCCGAAAGGCCGCCCACCGCGATCATCGCGTCCAGCAGCGTCATATTGGCGCGATAGGGAATGGAGGCGGGCTTTTCGGTCGCGCCGACGATCCGCACCTGCTGGCTGAACGTGCCGGAGAAATTGTTGACGATCACCGACACCAGCGGATTTTCGATATATTTGGACAGCGCCTGCTTGATGTCTTCCGACAGCATCTTGGGCGTCTTGCCGACGGCGGGCAGGTCGGTGATGAGCGGCGTGGTGATGCGCCCGTCGGGCCGCACCTGCACCTTCGCGCCCAGTTCCGGATTGCGCCACACGAAGATGGTGAGTTCATCGAGCGGCCCGATGACATATTCCTCGCCCGGCTTTTCCTCCGTGGCGACGAAGGATGCGGGCGGCAGTTGCGGGCCGTTGGCGCCCGACGCGCATCCAGACAGCACCATGGCCGAAAGGGATGTGCCGATAACGAGCCTGGAAATCCGCTGAAAACCCATAATCTCACCCTCTTTGTGCGTCACGCGCCGGCGGCCGCCTAAGAGGTGAGGCAGGCCGGATCAGCACATGGCTTCAGCCTCCCTCATGCCCGCAAAGGGTAAAGATACCGTTAGGATTTACATCATCCCGGATTCAGCCGATCAGAAGCTGACGCGGGAGGGGATGGCCCAGAAAAGCGTTGGGACTGGCCGATGCGCCATAGGCTCCGGCGAGGAAGATCGCGATCAGGTCGCCTTCCTCCACGGGCGGCAGGGCAACCTTGTCCCCCAGACGATCGATGGGAGTGCAGAGGCATCCAACGATCGTTACGGCTTCCTGTGCCGGTTCGGTACTGAAACGATTCGCGACGGCGATCGGATAGTTGCGCCGGACCACGGTGCCGAAATTGCCGCTGGCGGCGAGTTGATGATGCAGCCCCCCATCCACGACGACGAACGTTTCGCCCATGCTTTGCTTCACGTCGATCACGCGGGTCAGGTAAACACCCGCCTCCCCCACTAGCCAGCGGCCGAGTTCAATGGCGAAGCTGCTGCCGCGCAAAATGTCGGCTCGGCTTTCGAGCGCGCTTGCCAGCGCGGTGCCGATGGGGCGGATATCGAGCCGCCGGTCGCCGGGGAAATAGGCAAGGCCGAAGCCGCCGCCCAGATTGACGAGCGGCGGGGCCGCTCCGACTTCCTCCGAAAGGCGCGCGGCGAGGGCAATGGTCGCCGCCTGCATCTCGATGATCGCGTGCGGGTCGAGTGCCTGACTGCCTGCGAAGATGTGCCAGCCGCGCCATTCCGCGCCCGCCTCTATCACCATCCGGGCAAGAGCGGCGGCGCGGTCCGCATCCACGCCGAAGGGCTTGGCCCCGCCGCCCATCCGCATCCCCGAACCCTTGAGATCGAAGTCCGGATTCACCCGGATGGCGAGTTTCGGGGCAATCCCAAGCCGCCTGCCTATGACAAGCGCGCGGCGGGCCTCGCCCTCCGACTCCAGATTGAGCGTCGCGCCCGCACGAATGGCGGCGGTGAGTTCATCGTCGCGCTTGCCCGGGCCGGCGAAGCTGATGTGCCTCGGGTCCATCCCCGCCTCCAGCGCCAGCGCAAGCTCTCCCTCCGACGCGACATCGAAGCCATCCACAAGGCCCGCCATGCGCGCCAGCAACGGCGGATGCGGATTGGCCTTCATCGCATAATGAATCGCCAGCGCATCGGGCATCGCTTGGCGCAGGGAGCGGACCTGTGCCTCGACAATGCCCATGTCATAGACGAAGAGCGGCGTGTCGCCCGCTTCGTCGACAAGACTCGCCGCGCCACAGCCGCCGATCAGCAGCATGCCGTCCTCGCCGGAAAAATGCGGCGGTATCGGACCCATGGGTTTCATGCGGCATAATCCTTTGCCAGGGCCGCCCGGTCGATCTTCCCATTGGGATTGCGCGGAAATTCGGCCAGCACGACAATCTCCCGCGGCTGCATGAAATTGGGAAGCTCGGCCTTGAGCTGCGCTTCCACCTGCGCCTTTACACCCTCATTCCCCACGCGCAACAACAGCAGCACCGCCTGCCCCAGCCTTTCATCCTTCACCCCCAGCGCGACGGCTTCGGCCACGCCCTCGACCGCGACGGCGGCTTCCTCGATCTCGGTCGGGCTGATGCGGTTGCCCGCCGACTTTATCATCGCATCGTCCCGCCCCACGAAAAAGAGCAACCCGTCCTTGTCCCGCCGTACGGTATCTCCCGACCACACGGCCATGCCGCCATAACGGGACATGGGCGGCGCGGGCTTGAACCGCTCCGCCGTGCGCCGGTCGTCGCGCCAATAGCCCTGCGCGACCAGCGGACCGCAATGGACCAGTTCGCCCGGCTCTTCGTCGCCGGTAATGCTACCGTCGGGGCGGACGACCAGTATCTCCGCGAAGGGGATGGCCGAACCCATGCTGTCGGGACGGCTCTCCACCAGAGCAGGCGGGAGATAGGTGGAGCGGAAGGCTTCCGTCAGCCCATACATGGGATAGAGGTCCGCCTGCGGAAACAGCGCCCGCAACTTCGCGACCAGCGGACGGGTCAGCGCGCCGCCGCTGTTGGTGAGCCGCCGTAGCTTCGCGGCCGTCTCGGCGGGCCAGTCCAGTTCGGTGAGCTGCACCCAGAGCGGCGGCACCCCCGCAAGCGTCGTGATGTCGCGCCGATCCACCGATTTCAAGACATCGCGCGGCGTCAGATAGTCGAGCGGATAGACGCAGCCGCCCGCATACCATGTGGAAAGGAGCTGGTTCTGCCCATAATCGAAACTGAATGGCAGGACGCAAAGCGTTCGGTCGTGCGGCGACAGGCGCAGATAGTCCGCCACCGCCACAGCGCCCAGCCACAGGTTCGCGTGGCTCAGCATCACGCCCTTGGGCCGTCCTGTCGAACCGCTGGTATAGAGGATTGCGGCCAGGTCGTCCGGCGCGGCCTCGGACGGGCCGATCCCTTCCCCCCCGCTCATCCCGGCTGCGGCGTCATCCTCGCGCAGGAGGCGGCAGCCGGGCGGCGCATCGCCCTCGCCCAGCGTGTCGAGCCGGGCAGGCGTGCCGATCAAAAGCGCCGCGCCGCTGTCGGCCAGGATGTGCGCGACCTGCGCGTGCTTGAGCTGCGGATTGACCGGCACATGCACCAGCCCGGCGCGCGGCGCAGCGAGCGGCATCAACGCTGCGACCGGCCCCTTGGCGATCCAGCTTGCGACCCGCGCCCCGCGCTCCAGCCCGAACCCGGCGAGCCAGCCCGCCAGACGCGCCAGCGCCCTCTCCAGTTCGGAGAAATCATAGCTGCCCGACCGGCCGTCCAGCGCCGGACGCGCGGGAACGCCACGCAGCAGCACATGGTCGATGGGAAGCAACTCCACTTCCCCGTGGAGGGGATCGCTTAACTTCATCTCCAGACTTTTCCTTTAGACCGGGAGGAGCGTGCCGGGGGAGATAGTGGTTTGGCGGTCACAAGGGAATATCGCAGCTTCGCGGAAGTTCGCGCGGCGCTGGCCGGACGGCTGGACCGCGCCGCGACGCCCTGCCTGTTCGACCGCATCGACTGGTTCGAATCGCTTCATGGCCATTGCTTTGCTGAACAACCCGCTTTTGTCCTTCAGGTGAAGGAAGACGAAGCGGAACTCTGGCTGTTCCTGCTTCCATCGGATTCGCGTCGTCTTTCGGCCCTTGCGAACTGGTATAGCTTTTCCTGGCGGCCCGTCTTCCTCGGCGCGCCGCGTCCCCCATTGCAGGCGGAATTGCTGGAAGCCGCCGCCCGCCATCTGCTGAACGGCCATGCCCAGATCGATTTCTATCCGATGCAGGACCGATCCGATCATATGCTTGCCGCATTTCGCCGTGCGGGATGGTTTGCGGTGCGCCGCCCCATGGGCGGACGGCATCTGCTGCACCTCAAGGGGCGCGATTTCGCCCGCTATTGGGCGCAACGCCCCGGCTACCTGCGCAATCAGGTCCGGCGCAAGGGGCGCGGCGATCCCTTCGCCATGGAGATAGCCGACCGCCTGACAGACGCTCTATGGAATGATTATCGGCATGTCCAAGCCCGTAGCTGGAAGGACGCGGAGCCGGCCCTGCCCTTCCTGCGCGACCTGGCCGAAAGGGAAAGCGCGGCGGGCCATTTGCGAATCGGCTTTGCGCGGCGCGAAGGGCTGCCGGTGGCGACGCAGCTCTGGACCGTGGAGAATGGCGTCGCGTTGATCCACAAGCTGTCCCACGATCAGGCGTTCGATCATGCCTCGCCCGGCACGCTGCTCAGCCATGCCATGTTCGCGCATGCGATCGACGCGGATCGAGTCGGGACGATCGATTATGGCACGGGCGACAACGCCTATAAGAAGGACTGGATGGACGAGCGGGCGACATTGTATCGCGTCGACTGTTTCAATCCCCGTTTCGCCTCCACCTGGATTCCGGCGGCGCGCATCGCGATTTCCGCGCTTGTCGGATAGGCCGGGAACGACTAAGGCGCGCCCATCATGCGGGCAGAAGATTCTCAGCCGGTCGACCGGATGGACGATGTGGATGGCCTGACGCGCGCGCTGCTGCGCGACGTGTTGGGCCTGTCTCAGGAGCGGGTCGACGCCTTCGAGGCGGACACGCCGCTTTTCGGTGCGCTGCCGGAACTGGATTCCATGGCCGTCGCGGGCCTGCTCACCGAAATGGAGGACCGCTTCCACATCCTGATCGAGGACGAGGATATCGACGGCGACACGTTCGAGACGTTCGGCACGCTGGTCGCCTTCGCGCGGGACAAAATCGGCGGTTAGCGCTGTCTGCTTTCAGCCAGAAGCGGAATGTCCCCACGCCACCCTTAGCTGCCGCGAGGCGCGAAAAGCGGCCCTACTCCGCCGCCAGCGCCTCGAAATCGGCTTCGGCAAGGAATTTCTCCACGTCCAGCGCGGCCATGCAGCCCATGCCCGCCGCCGTCACCGCCTGCCGATAGATCTTGTCCGTGACGTCGCCCGCCGCGAACACGCCGGGGATTGCCGTGCGGGTCGTGCCCTTTTCCACCAGCAGATAACCCTCGTCCATCGGCAGCTTGCCCGCGAACAATTCGGTCGCGGGCTGGTGCCCGATGGCGACGAAGGCGCCGTCCGCCTCGATATGGCTGGCTTTGCCCGTCACCGTGTCGATCAGGTCCACGCCCACCAGCCCTTCGGGATTGCCGCCGCCCACGAAGCGTTCGACCGTCTGGTTCCAGACGACCTTGATGTTGGGATGCGCGAACAAACGCTCCTGAAGGATTTTCTCCGCACGGAACGAATCGCGGCGATGGATCAGCGTCACGTCATGGCTGTGGTTGGTGAGGTAAAGCGCTTCCTCAACCGCCGTGTTGCCGCCGCCGATCACCACTACCTTCTTGCCGCGATAGAAGAAGCCGTCGCAGGTGGCGCAGGCCGACACACCCTTGCCTTGCAGAAGCTGCTCGCCCTCCGCGCCCAGCCATTTGGCCTGCGCGCCGGTACAGATCACCAGACTGTCGGCGACATAGAGCGTGCCGCTATCGCCTCTCAGGCGGAAGGGCCGCTGCGAAAGGTCGACGTCGACGATCATGTCATAGACCATCTGCGCGCCGACATGCTCGGCCTGCGCCTGCATCTGCTCCATCAGCCACGGTCCCTGGATGACATCCTTGAAGCCGGGATAATTCTCCACATCCGTCGTGATGGTAAGCTGTCCGCCCGGCTGCATTCCCTGCACCACGATCGGCGCCAGCCCCGCGCGCGCGCCGTAAATGGCGGCGGAGAGGCCGGCCGGGCCGGAACCGAGGATGAGCATGCGGGTGGAATGAGTTGCGGTCATGATACTCTTTCGGCTGCGATTCGTTATCGGCTAGGAAATAAGCCGTGCCCGCCTTCGCGCAAGCACCGGTTGGGCATGGATTTCCCTCTGCCCCTGATAGGCGGGCAATCAGCTCAGTACGTTGGGCAAGTCCTCGAACCCCTTCCGCAGGGCGGCGGACCAGCTTTGGGAGATCGTGGCGAACTGCTCGTCATCCGCCTCTATCCGGGTGCGGACGCGGAAGTCGAAGGCATCCCGCTCGATCACGTTGAGGTCGAGCGGCATCCCCACCGACAGGTTGGAGCGCAAGGTCGAATCCATCGACACCAGCACCGCCTTCACGGCGTCCTCCAGGCTGGTTTCGCGCTGGATGATGCGATCGAGGATGGGCTTGCCATATTTATGCTCGCCAATCTGGAAGAAGGGCGTGTCCTCGGTCGCTTCGATGAAGTTTCCGGCGGAATAGACCAGATAGAGGCGCGGCTTGCCGTCCTTGCGCTGCCCCGCGATCAGGATGGAGGCGTCGGCGGCCGATCCCTGCATCTCGATCGTGCTGCGATACTGCCCCTGCATCGAGCACATGGCTTCGCCCACGATCTGCGCCACGCGATGCATGGTCGGACAGTTGAGGATGGTTTCGACGTCCGGGTCGAGCGCGGAATCCTTGATCGCGCGGCCCAGCATCGCCTTCACCCCCTGCGTAATCGACAGATTGCCCGAACACAGGAGGGCAATGGCGCGTTCGCCCGGCACGGAGTAGGTGAAGGTCTTCCGGAAGCGGGCGATATTATCCATGCCCGCATTGGTGCGGGTGTCGGACAGCATGACCAGTCCCTGGTCGACGCGCACCGCCACACAATATGTCATGCCCTTGCGGCTCCCGAATGCCTGCCTATCCCACCGGGATGGAGATCGACCGGGCGCATTGCTGCTGCTGTTGCTGCAACTGCCGTTCCTCCAGCCCTTCCTCCGCCTGCGCGATCCGGACGTCCGCGTCAATCCACATATCGCCCGCCAGCGTGACGGAACCCCGGATCGGCGCGGCGGCATCGGCATCCAGCCCGGACGCCAGGCGCAGATAGCGTTCGGTGACGCAGACCTGATTGGACGGATCGAACCCCACCCAGCCGAGATCGGGCACGAGCGCCTCCGCCCAGCCGTGGGTTTCGTGCAGCACATCACCCTCGTCCGCCAGCAGATAGCCCGACACATAGCGCGCCGGCATCCCCAGCACCCGCGCCCCGGCGATGAATATCTGGGCATGGTCCTGGCAGACGCCCGCCCCCAGCGTGAAGGCTTCGGCGGCGCTGGTGTCCGTCGATGTCACGCCGGAACGATAGCTGACCGCTTCCCTGATCGCGGCGGACAGGGCGTGAAGCTGGTTCAGCGGCGATCTCTGCTCCGCCACCGAAAGCGCCAGCCCCCTTATCCCGTCCGATGCGCGGGTCAGCGGCGTGTCGCGCAGGAAATAGCGGGAATCGACCTGTCCCGCCGGCCAGCCCAGGACGCCGTGCGTCTCCTCCGTCTCCACCAGCCCTTCCGCCACGACGGTCGCATGGTCGATCTGGCCATGGCGAATCCAGACGGCTTCCTTTTCCCCATAGGCGTTAGGGTGGAAGGCCGCGACCGGCTCGTCATTCACGCTGACGCGCCATTCCAGCACCTTCTGCTGCGGCGTATCCACGGGCATCAGCTTCAATCGCATGGCAACCCGGCCCGCGGATTGGGCATAGCGATAGACGGTCTGGTGACGGATGAGCAGTTTCATGGCCGGCTCCTCCCCCCTTTTCCTACCCGAAATAATAGGTCTGGGCGATTTCGAAGCCCAGCCTGTTGGTCATCTTGAGGCCCATCTGCACCGTTTCATGCAGGCCCTGGCGAAAGATTTCCCCACTGTCCAGTCCCTCCACGACGCCGATCATTTCCTGAATCGTGTCATGGCAGGCTCCCCGCGAATCATGCCATCCCGCCAGCCGGTTGAGTCGATAGGCCAGTTGGTCGGCGCAAAAGGCGACGCTGCGCGGGAACAGTCGGTTGAGCATCAGGAAATCGGTGATCTGCCACGGCGTATAGGTGCCGCCATAGACATGGTGATAAGCCCGCACCCCAGACAACGCGTAGAGCACCGACGTCCATTGATAATGGTCGCGATTGCCGCCGATCACCTCGGTTTCGGGGAGCAGCACATAATATTTGACGTCCAGCAGCCGCAGCGTCATCTGCGCCCGTTCCAGCGCTCCGCCCGCGCGCAGGAAATCATGCCCGGCATTGCGGAGCTGTCCGGCGTCGGCCGCGCCCCGGAAAGTCATCACCCGCGTCTTCACCCAGTCGATCAGCGCGGGAAGCTGCTGCCGCGCATCGGCCAGTTCATAACTGTCGAGCTTGCGCCAGCCTTCGTTGAGCGCTTCCCACATGTCCTGCGTCAGCATGGTGCGCGCCGACTTCGCATTGGCGCGGGCCTTGAGCAGGCAGGACCGGATCGAGGACGGATTGTCCGGGTCCAGCATCAGATAGGATACGACATCGCTTTCGGTGACGGGCGTTCCTGCGGGGAACTGCCCCTCGCATCCCGCCGCGCGGACGACCGACCGCCATTCGTCGCGGTGATGCGCGCCCGGCAGGATGGTCATGCGCTGCCCCATGGTCAGCAGGCGCGCGGTGGCTTCCGCCCGCTCCATGTAGCGGGCCATCCAGAAGAGATTTTCAGCGGTCCGGCTCAGCATCGCATCAATCCTGTAGCACCCATGTATCCTTGACCCCGCCGCCCTGGCTGGAGTTCACGACCAGCGACCCTTCGGTCAGCGCCACGCGGGTCAGGCCGCCGGGCACCAGCCGGATCTGCTTGCCGACGAGACAGTAAGGACGGAAATCGGCATGACGCCCCACCACGCTGGCGGGTCCGAGCGTCGGCACGGTCGACAGGTCCAGCGTCGGCTGGGCAATGAATTCGCCCGGATTGGCCCTGATCCGTTCGGCATAGGTTTCGATCTCCACCGTGGACGCCTTCGGCCCGATCAACATGCCATAGCCGCCCGACCCATGGACTTCCTTCGCCACCAATTCGTGCAGATGCTCCAGCACATAGGCGCATTCGTCGGGCTTCGAACATTGCCATGTCTGGATATTGTCGAGGATCGGCTGCTCGCCAAGGTAGAAGCGGATCATCTCCGGCACGTAGATATAGACCGCCTTGTCGTCCGCAATCCCCGCTCCGGGCGCGGAAGCCAGCGTCACCCCGCCGTTGCGATAGACGTGGAAGAGGCCGGGAATGCCCAGCAGGCTGTCGGGGCGGAAGGTCAGTGGGTCGATATATTCATCGTCGATCCGGCGATAGATGACGTCCACCGCCTTGGGTCCCAGCGTGGTCTTCATCCAGACCCGGCCTTCATCCACAAACAGGTCCGCCGGCTCCACCAGCTCCACGCCCATCAGGTCGGCCAGGAAACTATGCTCATAATAGGCGCTGTTGAGCGAGCCGGGCGTCAGCACGACGACCACGGGGTCGCCCTTGCACGCGGGCGGCGCGACTTCCTTGAGGCTTTTGAGAAGCTCGGCCGGATAATCGTCCACCGGCGCGACCAGCCCTTGCCCGAACAGTTCGGGGAACATGCGCGTCATGATCTCCCGGTTTTCCAGCATGTAGGAGACGCCCGACGGCGTGCGGCAATTATCCTCCAGCACTTCGAAGCGCGCCGGGCCTGTCCGCACGATATCGATGCCGACGATATGGCTATAAACCTTGCCCGGCGGCGTGAAGCCCACCATTTCCGCCAGATAGGCGCTGTTGCGATAGATGATGCCGGGCGGAATGATCCCCGCCTTCACGATCTCCCCCCGATGGTAGACGTCGAGCAGGAAGGCGTTGAGCGCCCGCGCCCGCTGCTTGATGCCTCGGTCCAGCACCCGCCATTCCTGCGCGGTGAAGATGCGGGGGAGCAGGTCGAAGGGGATCAGCCGTTCCGGGTCGCCGCCCTCGCCATAGACGGCAAAGGTGATGCCGATGCGGCGGAAGATCGCCTCGGCTTCCTCCATGCGACGATTGAGCCCGGATATCCCGGTTCGCTCCACCCATTTCTGCACTTCGTCATAGCAGGCGCGAACGGAACCATCAGGCTCAAACATTTCATGGAAGGGCAAAGCGTCGATCCTCCCTCGGCCAAAGGCCAATTGTGCATTGCAACATTAATGCAACGCTTGCCAGCGATTGCAAGACAAAAATGCGTAAGAACGCCGCCTTCCCGTCGGTTTCGCGCCTCCCTAACAGTGAGGGGCTGCTTCCGCCCGGAAATTCACAGAGCGCCCCGCTTTCCCGGAGGACGGATAATTTCATGGGCCGCTTCCAAACCCCGTTGACCCGTCCGGTCCCGCTGCGTATAGCGCGCCCTCACCGCGAGGCGACACGCCGCGCGAAGCCCATGGGGCGGAGTAGCTCAGCTGGTTAGAGCAGCGGAATCATAATCCGCGTGTCGGGGGTTCAAGTCCCTCCTCCGCTACCATTTTGGCAGCCCCCTACGAGTTGTCCCCCTTCCACGGTGAAATGATCCAGCCATGTGGCCACCTCGGCGCACATGCGCCCGTCCTCGTCGCGGGACAGGGTCACGGACGCCACGACTTCCCGGACAAGCTGATGTAGATCGCCCCGGTCATGGAGCATGTGCAAGGTCATCTCCCGCTTGGCCTTGGCCGAATGGAGATAGTCCCTCGACGTGTTGAGGCTCTTTGCGAACGCTGCCACGGCGGTCGGGTGCACGACGATGTTGGATGCGGGAGGCTCCTTCTCCAACTCGGCCTTGAGCCGGTCACGCTCCGCGCCCAATTCCTTGCTGGCTGCGCCTAGTGCCTGCTCGTCGCCTATACCTTTCATCAACAGCCGGGTGATGTTGTCCAGTTCCTTGGCGATCGCCTTCAGACGGGTCTCGGCCTTCGCTCGGCGGGCCATGTCCTTCGCGGCTTCCTTGTGCCGTCCCTCCAGCCAAGCCCGCGCGTAGCTGTTCACCTGTTCCTCGGTGGCTAGTTCGTCGGCCAGTGTGTCGATGACCAGGGCTTCCACGTCGCCAAGGTAGAAGGTTAGCGGGTCCGGGCAGGCTCCCGAGTTGGTATGCGCCGAACAGCGCAGGCGGGTCCGGCCGCTCTTATCCACGCCTGCGACGGACATGCCGGCGCCGCAGGCCCCGCACTTGATGAGGCCTGACAGCAGGCGCACAGGGCGACGCTGCCGGACAGGTGCGCCCGGATTGGATCGGGCTTCTAGCTGGGTCTGCACGGCGTCGAACAGGGCGGGCGGCACGATCTCCAGTTCGGGGGCATCGGCGGAAAGCCATTCGCTCTTGGGGTTGGGCCGGGATATGCGCTTGCCGGTGTCCGGGTCTTTAATCATCCGGACCTTGTTCCAGACGATCCTGCCCCGGTAGATCGAATTGCGAAGCATCCCCGTGCCCCGTTCAGCGAAGCCATAGAGCGCGCCCGGTGCCCACAGCTTCCCGCGTGGCGCAGGGATGCCTTCGGCGTTGAGCGCCCGGCAGATCGCCTTCGGGGACACGCCATCATGATATTCTTGGAAGATGCGAAGGACGATGGCGGCTTCCTCCTCGACGATCAAGGGGACGCCTCTGCTGGCAGGGTCGGGGGCATACCCGTAGGCACGCCCCCCAGCCGTCTTGCCCGCCGCTAATAGGCCCTCCATGCCTCGCCGGACCTTCTTGGCCCCGTCCTCCCTGAACATCTGGGCGAACGTCGCTTTCAGACCAATCATGGCGGTGCTGGCCTCGCCGCCGTCATGCACGGCGAGGATTTTGATGCCCGCGAAGGTCAGGCGCTTATGGATGCCTGCTAAATCTTCCATGTCACGGGAGAGACGGTCCAGCGCCTCGACAATGACGGCATCGCATTTTCCGGCATATGCTGCGGCCAGCAGGTCTTGCAGCCCATCGCGCCCGAACATGGACGCGCCCGACTTCGCGGCGTCGTGATACTCGCCCACGATCTTGAAGCCCTCCCGCTTCGCGTAGGAACGGCAAAGGGCAAGCTGGTCATCAACGGATTTCTCGTTTTGCAGGTCGGTCGAATAGCGGGCGTAAAGGACAGCGCGGCGGGGTTCGGACATCACGCGGCCTCCTGCTCGTCGAATGATGAAACCACGGTGCCAAAAACAGGCCCCACTTGCGTCTCGGCGCGAAGCTGGATGGCATCACGGGGAAGGCCCAATTCTTTCATTCGACACGGACATCGACCGGCTTGGTCTCATCGGTATTGTGTTCAGGCCGGGCGTTGGCGTCGCGCAAGACTAGTTGCAACGCCTGGATGAGCGAATCCCGCATGATCGATTCCGGCCGGTTGACCAGTACCAGCCGCGGGCCATCGACGCCGACGCCGGCGTTGCCGAACAGATCGCGGGTGACGCTCAAGGTGGTCGTCGCCCAAGCGAGATCAACGGTGACGCTCGCGATCGGGCGGGCATGCTCGCTAATGCGGCCGCTGAAATAGTCGTCGGCACGATCGGCGCGCCCGGCGTTGCGGAGATAGTCTTGGGCCGACTGGAACTTGCGGCTGGGATCTGGGATCGCGCCGGTGATCGCGAAATTGATGGTGTTCAGGAAGGTGGACTTGCCGAGGCCATTGGCGCCGATGAGGCAGAACACCGGACGTTCGATATCGGCGCTAGCATTCGGCTCATTAGAGTAGAGGTCAAAGTTCGCTAGTGCGACCCGGGCGATCGTCGGCAGGGAGATTTTATGGTCGGCAATTTCAGGCACCCGGCATCTCCCCCAACTTCACGTTACGCGCGCTCAAATACCAGGCAGTGTTCGGACAACTCGAATCCCCCTCCGTGTTGCGAGCTGTTGCGCATTGAACGGATAGCGCCGCTCTCGGTCAGGCGAAAGCCCAGAGGACGCACACATTCGACGAGAATGGAGGCGACATCGATATGGATGCCGCCATATTGGCTGTCGCCGATGGCCACGACCGCGTGCCGGCCCGGCGCGAGAATCCTGCGCAGCTGCATGAAAATCATGGCGAGATCGTCGAAATAAAAGCCGATCATCTCGGGAATATGAGGATTCCACAAATCGCTCCTGGCGCGGCGCAGCGCATCAAGCGTTTCATCGAGCGCCGTAGAGGCCACGATACGCTGCGTCTCGCGCCATTTCATCTGCACATGCGAGCGCAGCGTCTGATGTCGCAGCGTGCGATTGTCTGGGCCGGATTTTAGATATCCGAGCATCCACAGTTCGAGATTGTAGACGTCGGTGTAGTCAAATGAGTTGGGGTATGGCGGCGAGAAGACCGCCACGTCCGCATGATCGACACCCGCCAGTGCGCTACGGGCATCACCGCGATGGACGACATGGCGGCCCCGGCGCGGCGCGGAATAGGAGGTGAGGTCGGCGGCGGCCATATCGACCGCAGAGTCAAGGCTGGCGATGAGATCGCATGCGGAGCGACGCCGCGTTTCCCAGCCGCGGCGGTAGCGCCGGCCTTTGCCGTTGATGGTCACGTTGCTGTTGGGAACGAGCACTGATCCCAGAAGTACCCTGAGCAGGCGCCCCTCGTCCGTCGGCAGGTCGGCCGATGCTCGCACGATCGCGCGGATCGTCGCATACACGTCGGCGGCGAAGACGAAGCGGCCCTTCACGCCAGGCTCGGCCATCGTCGGCGGCATGCCCGCGATTGGGAGACCGTCGCTTGCCTCGATTTCAAGGCCCGACAGCAGGCGATCGTAGGCCGCGCAGAAGTTGGCGGCCGGCACAGGGGTCAGCTTGGCCTCGATAAGATCGGCCAAGAATGGATTGACCTCGACGACATCGGAAGAGATGCCGAGCATGCGGCAGGTCACGGCGGTCGTGCCGCTGCCGCCGAATGGATCGAGGCACCGGTCGACCTTGTACGGCAGCGCACCCAGCGTGTCGGCAACGAATTTGGGCGAAAAGGCTTCTTTGAAGTGAAACCAGCGCTGGAAAGGAATGTTAGCCACGCCCTGATTGGAAGAGGTCGGCGCGGCTTCGGCATAGCATTCGAGCCAGTTGGCGACGTCACCTAACGCAACCTGGCGGTGCGCCAGGCGCTGTGAGGTGCGAACCGTGTCTGCAAGCGGGGCGCGCCAGAACTCGGTCATACCGTCGCCCCGCGTTTGCGGCCGGCGATCAGGTGCTGGGCGAACTCAGGCTCAATGTCTGACGATTGGATGAGCGCGGCGAGCACCGCGCGGCGTTCTAGGTCCGGCAACTGGGCGAGTTTGTGCACCCATCGGCTGGTCTTGCGACGGATGCGCTCGCGTTCGCGAAAGCTGCCGCCAATCGGCGCATAGTCGTGGAGATCTGGGGAGAATTCGAAGTTCGCCCATATCCGCTCGCGGCGGAGCCCGGCATGGCTGACATTGACAAGTTCCTTGATCTCCCATCCGCGAAGCGCCTGCTCGTAGAGCGGCGAGGGATAACCGGAAATCATGACCCGGCAGCGCAGCTGCAGAACCGCGTCGAGGAGCTTGCAGTGGTCCTCGTCACTATATTCGTGCCGGTAGTAACGGCGGTTCTTCTTGGTCGCCGCGACATAGGGGGGGTCTAAATATACGAGTTCGCGGCCATCGAAGGCGTAGCCCGAGAGAAACGCTAGCGCGTCGGCATGGTGCAGCACAAGGCCAGGCACGTTCCAGACGCTTGCCGCGCGGATAACGTCTTCATCAATGTCGATGCCGACGCTGACCCGGGCGGGGCGCTTGTTGCGCATGATCGCGCCGCCGCCGAGGTGGGTTTCGATATAAGTGTCGTGCGGCGGCATCAAGGACACGATGTCCTGCCAGAGCCGCCCTTTTCCGCCTGCATATCCCATGCACTGACCATCGCCATTTCTGGCGATGCAGTCAAGCGCGATGTTGGATTAGGATAAATAACTGTTTTCGCCATTATCGCACTGTACTTGCGCTCACCGATAGCTGTACTCAGTGCACTTAGGCATTGCGAAAGCCAAAAAGCGGTTTTCGATACATGGCGATAGTCTGCGCCTTCAACATCGCCCACCATGCCGGAGTAGCCTCAGCGGCTTATGGGTAGAAGCCGTTCATAACACTGTGGCCGTTGCGTTGTCCGTGAACATGTCGCCATCGCGGATATACCGGGCTAGCATGGCATCGGATGCATGACCGGTCTGATGCCTGATCTTGAATGGCGATGCTCCGGCCATAGCCGCGCTGGTTGCGAACCCTGCGCGTAGACTGTGACCAGAAAAGGCAGCGGGATCGAACCCTGCCCCCTTCACCCGCTTTTTCACGATCGTCGCCACCGCTTCCCCGGACAGGCCATGGACGGAGATATGTCCATGCCGGTTGACACTGCGGAAGATCGGTCCCTGCTCGATCCCGGCATGCGCGAGCCAATCGGTCAGGTGCTGGATGGGGCACCACCGCGTGCGGCCAAAAGGAATGGCGATTTTGCGGCCCTGTCCGACCTGATCGGTTTTCGACCTGCGGAGGTGCAGCACGATCCCTTGCCGCACATGCTCGATATCATCGCAGTTCAACCCGACCAGCTCTGAGCGGCGGAAGGCAGCCGCAAAGCCAATAAGCAGCAGGGCCTTGTCCCGGATGTCGATTGGGCGATCTCCCATCCGCTCCAGGACAGCGAAGAGGTCGTCGCGTTGCAGGGCTTGGGCCTCACGCTGAGCGATACCCTTGATCCGCCTTATTCCTCGCATTGTTGCCTTCACAATTTCCGCCCTACACGGATCGTCATGTCCAGATGCTCGATGTGCTTTGCCGATGGCCGCGAGCCGACGCTGGATTGTTGCGACGGCATAGATGTCGGCAATCTCGGCAAGGTAGGCGGCGACAGCTTCCGGCGAGCAAGGAATGTCCCCGCCGGATGCCCGAAAATTGGCCAGATCAGCCGCGTAGGCGCGTTTACTGTTGGTGGATAGAGAATGGGATAGGATGTGGCGGATTGGCTCTGAGAGCGGCTCAGCTTGCTGTGGTTGCTGATCCAGCTGATCGCCATATTTGCAATTAATTGCACAAGTCTCTCCGCACCCGTTTTCAACAAATAATTGTTTTTTCATATCGCATCTTTCCGTTCAATTTCAGTTGGTTGTGTCAATATTCCTGTGCCCAAAAAAGGGGGTCTAAGGGTGCCGATTTTCAGCCCAATTTCCGCTCTTGCCGCGCGTAGGCTTCCGCCAGTCGCTGACCGCGATCCGTAAACAGATCGCCGGACATCTTGTGCATGGAGAGCAGGCGGTCCTCGGCCTGATCGTGGGCTTCCAGGGTGCCGTCGTGGCGAATGTGGGTGACGCGAACATTGGGTAGGCTGTGGAGGTGGCGGGAAATCAGAAGGAAGCGATGACATTGCAGAGGGTCGCGTTCTGAGCAGAGTAATGCTGGTCTGCATCGGGCTGCTATCGCGAGCACGCTGTCGATGGCCATCGTGAAGTCTGCTGTTCCACGCCGCCTGGCGTAATCGGCGGGACCGTTCACCGGCCTCCCACCCAGATCGTCGCCTAGGTACACATAGGAGATGCCTACCTGGTTCAGCCGAACCCGCAGTTGCGGTTTATTGAAATGCTGCCAGCGCGAGCGAGGCGATGATCGCACGTCGATCACGCAACCGACATCGAATTGGTCGAGTGCATAATGAAACTCGTCCCAGCCAGCATTTGAATGACCCAAACTTAGAACATTAATCATCTTGATCCTTTCAGAACTACGATGATCTTATGTCCAAATTATCAATAAAGACATTGTTTTCAAATACTTAAATACTTGACTTCAGCCCTGTCCCACCCGGCACCTTCCTATCCCCGGCGAGCTCCGCTATGACCGTCGCGCTCTGCGTGAAAGCCGCAGGGCGGGGCGTGGAAACCCCAATCGCTAGACCTCGGTCGCCGATTTTCGGAGGCCGGGTGGCATGCGCGCATGTCCAGCCGGTTCGCCGGTAAAGGCGCATGCGCCTGTTCTAGCGATCAGGTTTCCAACATCCGGCTTCGGCCGTCGCCCCACAGGAAGTATCGGGGCGACGGAGGGGCGGGATCAGCACGACATCACAGCAGGCCGGGGAACCGGCGTTCGGGATCGGCGACGTGATCGCTAAGGTTTCACAGGTCGCGTTCGGCAAGCCGCTCGTCACCAATGTCCTGCGTGGACATGTGGCGGAAGCGATCATCGCGCTTGCCCTGGAGCCGGAATGGACCTGGTGCAGCGCCGATTATGCCGGATGGGACTTCGAGAGGGCGGACGGCCTCCGGCTGGAGGTCAAGCAATCGGCGGCGATGCAATCATGGTCCACCGTGAAGCCGAGCAAGGCGATCTTCGATGTCGCCGCGCGGACTGGATACTGGGAGGGCGGGACGGAGTGGATCGCCAAGGCCGGGCGGCCTGCTCACCTGTATGTCTTCGCTCACCACGGCATCTACGGCGCGGACGCCGATCATCGCGATCCGGCGCAATGGCAGTTCTATGTTGCTGCCGCCCGCGATCTGCCGGACGTGAAGCAGATCGGCCTCAGCAGCATCACTAGATTGACCTCGGCGGTGCCGGTCACGGCTCTGGCGGACAAGGTGCGGATCACAGCATTACAGATGGGGGCACAGAGGGCATGAAGACTATTCGCAATGAAGTCATCGGCAAGAACACGCTGCGGCTCGTGGATACCGGCAAGGGCTATGTCGGCTTGGTGATCGCAGGCGGCAAGCAGTTGAACCGGATCGACGGGGATGATCCGGCGAAGCTCTGGGCCGAACTGCGTGGCGCAGCGGGCCGGGGCAGCGACGCCTATTTCGGTTTCGACGGTGCGCGCTCCCGGTTTCGACAGTTCTTCCCGGATGGGTTCCGCTCTCCATCCTTCGAGGAGGCCGAACGCAATTACAAGCTAAAGGCCAAGGCGAAGCTCGATGAGACCGCCCCGCTGGAGCAGGCGTTGACCGGCAGCGGGCTGGGGGAAGCTGTCCTGTCGGCATACCGAGGCACGAACCTGCTGTCGCCCTTCGAGAAAACCCGGCTGCAATCGCTCCTGCGAGGATCGGACGCCGATGCGTTCATTCAGGCTGCCGCGCGCTTCGCGATCGGGGAGATTGAACCGGCGTTGGCGGCCATGGAGCGGCTGCTGAGTAAACACGATAACGCCAAGTGGACAGTGGTCACGTATCTGCCGTTCCTCTGGCGGCCCGACGATCATATGTTCCTCAAGCCAATGGTCACGCAGGACTTCGCCGAGCGGGTGGGCCATCCCTTCGTGCATGATTACAGCCCCGCGCTCGATCCCGCCGTATATGCCAGCCTCCGCGATCTCATGGTGCAGACCGCGCGGGAGGTAGCGGACCTGGAACCACGCGACAATATCGACCTGCAAAGCCTCGTCTGGATCGTCGGTGAATACAAGGAGGACGACGCCACGGCTCCAGCGCCCGCTGATTGAGTGCGCGGGCAGCGATCAGCCTGTTCCCATGCCGGGCTTCAGTGCAGGAGACGCCGCGACCGGGTTCTCGGCGATAAGCCTCATCAGCGCCGCCTCCTTGCCCAACAGCCCCCTGGAATGCGGTGTCGCACCCTTGGCGCGTAGCGCCTCCTCCAGCAGCCCATACTGCTCCTTGTCGAAGTGCAGGACGACAGTTCGGCCTTCGGGGTCGAACTTGCCGTCGCGGATGTGCATCTTCAGTTCGTGTGCGGTGCAACTCTCGGCCACGTCGAGCAGTTCGTCGATCGTATCGGATTGGCCGTGTGCCGCGAGAAGGGACAACTTGGTCCAGCCGAGACGCTGTATCCGCTCGGCGGAAACATCCATGTCACCGAGCACCTCGTCGATCTGGGCCAAATGATATGCTTTGCGGAGGCCGATCTTCAATTTCCGGGCGACCGACCTGAACTCGTCACGATTTTCGGCCCGGACCTTTCGTAAAAAGCGCGCCGTGTCGAGGAGGCGCGACTTGCTGTGGTCGATTAGGTCCTGGGGCACCTCCACCGCTGCTTTGTTGATCCCTTCCATCTGTGAAACCTTTGTAGTGATTGGGATCAATCTCCTATGCGAAAGGCGCAGCCGGACAAGGGCATGTGATTGGAAGGGGGACAGGTATCGCGCTGTCCCTCTGTCGCACCGATGCACCCGGACATACCTAACCACCCCTAACGAAAGATGGATTGCAATTAATTGCAATCATGATGGCCATGCTTGCCCGCTCACCTTGAGATCGTGAGAGTTAGAAGACGGGTTCGATATGTCCCGAAACAATCATGCCCAAATCGGCACGTTTGATCCTTGGGTAATCTATTCCCTCTCGGGAGAGGGTGTCCGAACAAGGTTCGGAGAGCATGCGTAGCGGGAGCGCCAGCGACCGGCTCCGCCCTCTTATCGTAAGATAAGAGGAAACATTTCTCTTATATCCATTCTCTAGAATACCGAAGGTATTCAACCGTACCCGTTCGGGCTGCATTGATAATCGTTGCCAAAACCGCATTTCGTATCTTGTCGGAGATCGACCGTCTCACAGCTTCGCGTAGGCGTTCGCGGGCTGCTTTTCGTGACCGGGACCAATGCCGTTGAGCGCAGCGTAGAACATGTCCCAGGGCATGGCGGCAGACCCGGAGACGTGTTCCTGCAAGGCGATCTCGTCGACGCTGATCCACAGCATCTTCGCGGGACCGCGCCCCATCGCTCGGATCAAGAGAAACTCGCCGCAGTAATTCCTGAGCCTCGGCAGGGCGCGTTTAGCCATCTCGGCGGATGTCAGCCCTGATGCGATGGCCCACCCGTCTCTGCTGTGGGCCAGCCACTGGTCGCATGGCCAGCCGGGAAGATTACGGTGCAGCTTGTGGTCCCGATTGCGCCACACATACAGAATGTGATGAAGAAGGTTGCCAGCGGCCATGTCGCCGCCTGCCAGCTTACGACACAGGGCAAGCAGGTTAGGGCGCTCCCACAGCGCATTGGCCTGTGCTGCTTTCTCGGCGGTTTTCGCGAGCGCCTTCGCCTTCTTGTCAGGAACCTTCGCTCCCTTCGCTTTCGTCTTGCCCTTGGCCATCTCAGCCGCGAGCGCTGCCTGGGCCTGTGCCTTGGGCAGGAACTGGACCACTTTAGACATCGGTATTCTCCTTCTCGGTTGCACGGAAGGAGCGCCGGGCTTAGGAATGCTGTTTGCACATCAGCGTCGTCCCGGCGCTCCAGAAAGCCCTGCCGCGCCAACGGTGGGGCTTTTCCGTATCTGCGTGGTAATTTATGATGATGAGAGGGTGAAAAGGGCGTGGAAGGTGTGCGACGGTCGGTCTAAGGGACTGGAACCGCCGACATGGGGCCGCCAAGGCCGCATCGGTCCTCCGCTACCATTTCCCCGGGCATTCGGCGAGACCCGGACCGGGTAGGTTTACAACAGCCCCTGTTCCGATGCCATGCGCCCGCCAGCGGTTGCTTCATCTCGTCCCACCGCCGGCCGCAGTCGCCTTTCGCTTACGATACCATCCGTCCGCAACGGATCATCTTGTTAAGTTCAGTGAAAATGAATGCCAGATTAATGGAGCAACATTCCTGCAGCATGGAAAGCTATTCATTGAATTCAAGGCGTGATGCAAAATTACAACATCGTCAATATCAATATCCATGTGATGGCGCCACCGACGCTTTACGAGCCATCATTATTACCCTTAAGGGGCACCTCGCTTTCATGGAACGATGAATGAGGTGAAGACAATGAAGAAACTTATCGCAGCGGTCGCACTGCTTTCCGCCGGTGTTGCGGCTCCCGCCTTCGCGCAGGACGCCACGCCCTTCTCGGGACCCTATATCGGCGCCGTCGTCGGCCTCGACCACACCGATTTCGATGCCCGCACCCATGACAGCGGCCTGCTCTATGGCGGCGTGGTCGGCTATGACATCAACCTGAACGGCGCCGTGTTCGGCATCGAGGGCGAATATGCCGATTCCAACACCAAGGATCGCGCGACCAACGTCCTGATCCCCGGCGACAGCGCTTCGCTGAAGACCGGCCGCGATCTCTATGCAGGCGTCCGCATCGGCGGCGAAGTCGCCAACAACATCATGCTCTATGCGAAGGGCGGCTACACCAACGCCCGCGTCAAGGCGACCTATGACGATGGCGTCGACATTGCACGCTTCAGCAAGAATCTGGACGGCTATCGCCTGGGTGCCGGTGTGGAAACCACCTACAACGGCTTCACCGCGCGCGCCGAGTATCGCTATTCGAGCTATGAGCATATCGTGGGCGTAAAGCCGGAACGCCATCAGGCGGCGCTGATCCTCGGCTATCGCTTCTGATCGACCGGCTATCGCAAGACAATGTTGCAAGCCCCGCCATCGTGCGGGGCTTGTTTCATTTCACCGCCGTTCTTGCCGCCGCGCGCAGTTCGGCGCGGATCGGATAGGTGCTGGACGGCAGATGCTGGGTCATGAGGATGCCGATCATCCGCAGGACCGGATCGACGAAGAACGAGGTCGAGAAAATTCCGCCCCAGCTATAGTCCTGCGTCTCCAACCCCATGGCGAGACCGAGGCCGAAGCCTATTCCGGCATAGTCCACCTCGCTGAACATGCCCGTCGACATGCTTGCCAGGTCGCGGCCGCCCGGCAAATGATTGGCCCGCATCGCCTTCACCGTCTCCGCTCGCAGCAGCCTGACCCCGTCCAGTTCCCCGCCGCGCAGCAGCATCCGCGCAAAGCGATGATAATCCGCCGTGGAGGAAACCAGCCCGCCGCCGCCCGACCGAAAGCGCAGCGGACGGCTCCAACTGCTCCGCGCCCCTCGATCGCTGAGCGCAAGACCGTCTTCCGTGAATCGCCATGCATCGGTCAGACGATCCACGCGATCGGCGGGCACGGTGAAAAAGCTGTCCGGCATTCCCAGCGGATCGAATATCCGGGCATGAAACAGGCTTTCCAGGTCCATGCCCGTCAGCCGCTCGACCACCACGCCCAGCACATCGGTCGAAATCGAATAATTCCAGCTTTCCCCCGGCGAGAATTCCAGCGGGATATCCGCCACCGCGGCGATGAAATCGTCGGGCGTTCGCTTCTGCTGGAACTCATCCAGGCCCAGCGCCCGATAGCGCGCGTCGATGGGCGTCCGCCGCTGCAATCCGTAGGTAAGGCCGGATGTATGGCGCAGCAGGTCGATCATCCGCATCGGCCTTTTAAGGGCGCACCCTTCCAGCCCCACCCGCAACCGGGCGAATTCGGGGATCACGTCCGTCACCGGATCGTCCAGCCGGACAAGCCCCTGCTCCACCAGCATCATGAAGGCGACCGCCGTCACCGGCTTCGTCATGGAAGCGATGCGGAACAGCGCATCATCCCGCAGCATTTCGCCAGTCTCTCTCGCCTGCCCCAGGCTCACCGACAGGACGGTGCGCTCATCCCGCGAGAGGAGTAGTTGCAGGTGCGGCAATTTCCCGTTCGCCACATAGGTCCGGTCAAGACGATCCACCAGGGCATCGATCCGGTCCGCGTCCATCCCCACGTCCCGCGCCGCGTCCCGTTCGGCAAACCCTGTCATATGCGTCCCGCCATATCCCCGCCGCTAAAGCATTTTTCAGACGGCTGTCTATGGCAAGAAGCGGGCATTCAACTTCGTCATCCCAGCTTTCGTTGGGATGATGGAAGAAAGAGGACGTGCATAACTTCCGAAAACCACCCCAATCCGCCATTGAACGCGGATTTGCCACTACCCAATCCCCAAACAAAATGGGGGCCGGCATCGCTGCCGGTCCCCACTTCCGTCGGAGCGCATGATACGCATTTTCCTGGCGAAAAATGCAATCGTCGGCTTCGGCGTGACCGATGCGTTCGCCTTTGAAAGACATCCACACCGCATAGCGCTGGCTTCAGACTGCCGTCCTGTTCCTTCGCTAAACTTCCCGTTGGCTATGCCCGGCGTTCACTTTCGCGCGCACTCGGCATTTCCTTCAAGGAAGCCGCCCGTCCTTCTTCTCGATCCTTGCAGATCTCGCTTCAGGACGAACTTCCGAAATGACTTGCAAGTCTCTGATTTCTCAGGCCTTGCCGGTCAGGATTTCTCCGCACCTTTCCATCTCGACAAGGAAATCGTCTCATGGGAGGCGAGTCGAACAAAGCGAATTTTACCGATATTTGCCTCCCGCGATTCAAAAGCTGTGGATGAATGTGGATAACTTCAATTATATTTGTAATATCAATTCGTTACGTCTGACCCCATGAAACTGCTTCCCGTCCTGCCTGATCGAAAATTGCGATCAGTCCCGGCCTGCCGGCCCCCTCTTCCGTTCATCGCATCCGTTCTTCCTTTCATCGGAAAATTTAATCCCACCGGAACAATGATTTGCACCGTTGCCGCACGTTCATGCAGCCATGCTAGGACTGGGCGGGTTGAACCGGCAAAAGTTTCGGAGGAGATAATCATGCGTAAAGCCATTCTAACCTTGGCCGCGGTGTCGCTGGCCGTGCCTGTTTCCATGGCTTTCCCGTCGGACGGCGCGCAGGCTCGCAAACATTACCGTTACAAGGAATGGCGCGGTCGCGACGGCCGCACCTATTGCCGCAAGTCCAACGGCACCACCGGCCTGATCGTCGGCGGCGTGGGCGGGGCGCTGCTCGGCCGAACCATCGATACGGAAGGCGATCGCGCGACCGGCACGATCCTGGGGGCCGCGGGCGGCGCGCTGCTCGGCAAGGAGATCGACAGCAAGCGTCGTTGCCGCTGACGGCCGGCCTATCGCAATAAAAGGGGCGGCTTCCTGATGGGAGCCGCCCCTTTCTTTACGTCCGCCAGCGGCAGATCATTGGGCGGTCGCACCCTTGGCGTCGGCGACGTCGAACCTTATGGCCTGACCGCCGGTCACACCGGAAACGCGGCCATTCTTTACCGCCAGATTGAAGGCGACGGCATCGGGGAAACGACGACCCTTGATGATCCGGCCGGTCTTGGTTTCCTTCACTTCATACACATAGGTGTAGCCTTCATGTGTGAAGCGCTGCTTGCCAGCTTCTTCAGCATGGGCGGGAGCGATGACGGCAAGGGCGCCAAGCGCGCCGGAAACAACAAATTTGGACAGCATTCGCATGGGTTTCTCCTTGTGAATGCCGATCAAACACCTCTTTGCGTCTTGTTCTTACCGGACCAATGTCGTCGGCGTGCAACCGCTCAGCAATCGCAAACTTCGCCGCGGCGATTGCGCGCCGCGCAACCATGGCCAATGGCGGCTCACCTCTTCGACAGGGCCAGGATATGCCGGAACTCCTGCTCGCTGAGCGGCGAGACGGACAGGCGCGACTGACGCAGCATGACCATGCCGGACAGCGCCGAATCGGCCTTCATGGCTTTCAGCGTCACCGGCTTTGCCAGTTTTTCCTTCGGCGCGACGTGGACGGCGACCCATTTCCCCGTTTCATCCGTGCTGTCGGGGGCGGCTTCCTCGACGATTTCCATCACGCCTACCGCCTCGACGCCGATATTGCTGTGATAGAAAAGAGCGAGATCCCCCTTCTTCATCGCCATCATGTGCAGTTTCGCCGCATGATTGCGCACGCCATCCCATTCCGCCTTCCCCTTTTCGACGAGGTCGTCATAGGAAAAGACGTCGGGCTCGGATTTCATCAGCCAATAGTTCATGTCCCCTCCTTGCATGAGCGGCAAAGGGCGATCAAGGACCAGGCGGGCATTGGGAAAAGGAAAGCGACGGCATGACTCAATCCGGACCGGATCAAATGCCGCTGCTGTCCCTCGCAAACATGGACAAAGCGGCCTTTGCCGCGGCTTTGGGCACGTCCTTCCGACAGTTCGGCTTCGCGATGATAGGCGATCACGGCATCGATCAGGCGCTGATCGACAGGGGCTGGGCGCTGGCCCGCTCCTTCTTCGCGCTGCCCGATGAGGTAAAATCCCGCCACGACGCGCTGGGCAATGGCGGGCAGCGCGGCTACACCGCGTTCGGGCGGGAAATCGCAAAGGGCGCGCGTGCAAACGACCTCAAGGAATTCTGGCATATCGGGCGCGATCTGCCCGCCGGCGACTTGCTTGGGCAGACCATGCCGCCAAATGTCTGGCCGGAGGAGCTGCCGGATTTCCGCCCGGTCTTCACCCGCCTCTTCGGGCAGTTCGATCAGGTTGGCGCAGAGCTGTTGTCGGCCGTCGCGCTGTGCCTGGGGCTGGAGGCCGACTGGTTCGACGATCCCATCCGCAACGGCAATTCGATCCTGCGCCTGCTCCACTATCCTCCCGTCTCTCCACAAGCGCCCGGCATCCGCGCGGGCGCGCATGAGGACATCAACCTCATCACCCTGCTGCTCGGCGCGGAGGAAGGCGGGCTGGAGCTGAAGGACCGGAGCGGCAATTGGCTGCCTGTGACCCCGCCGCCGGGCGCGCTGGTCATCAATGTAGGCGACATGCTGCAAAGGCTGACCAACCACGTCCTGCCTTCGACCAGCCATCGCGTCGTCAATCCGCCGCCGCAACGGCGCGGATATTCGCGCTATTCCATGCCCTTCTTCCTGCATTTGCGGCCCGATTTCGTCATCGACGCCCTGCCGCAATGCGTGAGCGCGGCGAATCCGCGCCGCGATCCGCCGATCAGCGCGCATGACTATCTGACCGAACGGCTGATCGAGATCGGGCTGGTCGCGAAGGAATAAGGATTTGGGAATAGGCCGGCGCGACGTCCGTTATCGGCCGGAATCAGTTATTTCCGGCCGCGCCCAAGCGTGATGCCGATCTCCTCGCCCCGCTCGCTGAGCGCCAGTTTCACGATCTTCACCTGGACGTGGCTGACCTTGCTGTCCTGAAGGAAGATGGTGTCGATGATATGGTCGGCCACCGCCTCGATCAGCGTGAAATGCCCGCCTTCGGGCAAAGCCGATGTCGCCGCATGTTTCAGGTCCATATAGTTTTTGGACTGATTCAGCGGCGTATCCGGCTCATAATGATCCGCGATGCGGAGCTGCGCACGGATGGATATCCGCAGCGGCTGAGGCAGATGCGTTTCCTCCGAATAGATGCCGGTCAGCACGTCGACGTGCAGGTTGTTGACCTCCAGCGTCAGAAAATCGTCAAATGGAGTGTCCATAGCTCGCCATAATCGGGCCGCCGGGCCATCCCGCGCGGACCAGTTTACACTTTCAATTTATGCGGCAGGCGCTAAAGCCCGCCGCTTCCCGGCGCGGTCCATGCGCCATTGACGGCGGATCGGCAAGACGTGTCATCGATAGTGCCCCTGAATCTTGTGCCGGAAGACGCGATAGAGCGCTTGCTGGACAACGCATTCGGCATGGACCGGCATGGACGGACCGCCTATCTGATTCGCAACGACATGCCGTGGCTGAACGCCTTGTCCTTCGGCATGGTGGCCGAAGACGGCGCACTGGTCGGCTCCCTGCAAAGCTGGCCGGTCGCCCTCACCCGCGAGGATGGCGCGCAGACGCCCCTCATCATGATAGGCCCGGTGGCGGTCGCACCTTCGCTCCAGCGCACCGGGCATGGAAGGATGATGATGGATGCGGTGGTCGCCGCTGCCCGCGCCCATGCGACCGAGCCGCTGATGATGATCGGAGATCCGGAATATTATGGCCGCTTCTGGGGCTTTTCCGCGGAAGGCACCCGGGGATGGGATGCCCCCGGCCCGTTCGAACCGCGACGGCTGCTGGCCCTGTCGGTCGACGGACGCCCGATCGGCGGCAGCGGGATGCTTGGCCCCCGAATTGCGGTCGCGGCCTGATTTCCCTTTTGCCTTCGGGCGCGGCTCACCCTATCTCGGCTCCATGCCGATGGAACCGCCGCCCGATCTTGCCAGCCTGTCCCTGACCGATATCGCGCGCCTGCTTGCCGAAAAGCGCCTGCCGCCGGTCGACAAGTGGAACCCGGAGCATTGCGGCGACAGCGAAATGCGGATCGCCCGCGACGGCACATGGTTCCACCAGGGATCGCCCATAGGCCGCGAAGCCATGGTGCGCCTTTTCTCCACCATCCTGCGGCGTGAGCCGGACGGCTCCTACGTCCTCGTCACCCCGGTCGAAAAGCTCTCCATCGAAGTGGAGGACGCCCCTTTTGTCGCGGTCGAGTTGAAAAGCGAAGGCGTGGGCAAGGATCGCGCCCTGGCCTTTCGTCTCAACACCGGCGATCTGGTGGCGGCAGGACCGGACAATGCGCTCACCGTGCGCGAGGGGGAGAACGGTCCCCATCCCTATCTGTATGTCCGGGGCGGCATGGAGGCGCTGGTCGCGCGCAGCGTCTATTATGAACTGGTGAACCTTGCCCTTGACGAAGGCGGCGAGCGGGTCGGCCTGTGGAGCAACGGCGCATTCTTCCCGCTGGACGGCGCGGCATGACGCTGGCCGAACGATTGCGCGCCGCCTTGATCGAAGGGCATAGGGAAGAGACGATCCTCCTTCCCTCCGCCACGCGCGATCCGCGGATCGACGGCGAGATGGTGCTGGCGCCCGCCGCCGTGCTGGTGGCGATCACCGACCGCGCCGACCCCGGCCTTATCCTTACGCAAAGGTCATCCTCGCTCCGCACCCATGCGGGACAGGTCGCCTTCCCCGGCGGCCGGGTGGATGAAAGCGATCCGGATGAAATCGCGGGCGCGCTGCGGGAAGCGCGGGAGGAGATCGGCCTGCCGTCGGACCAGGTGCAGATCATCGGGACGTCAGACCGCTATCATACCTTCACCGGTTTCGACATCGTGCCGGTATTGGGCGTCGTTCCACCGGACCTGCCCCTCGTCCCCCAGCAAAGCGAGGTTGACGACTGGTTCGAACTCCCGCTCGCCTTCGCGCTCGATCCCGCGAACCGCATCAAGAGAGTGATGGAATTTCAGGGTGCTGAGCGGCATTATTACGAGATACTCTGGAAAGAGCGCCGCATCTGGGGCGTGACCGCCGCGATCCTCGCCAACCTCTCGCGCAGGCTGGGATATGACCGCATCGCTGCCTGACGCCCCGTGGCGTCACCGGCCGGGCCTCGATGGTCTGCTCATCGCGCTGGAGGCGGAGCGCGGCTGTGCGCGCTTCGTCGGCGGCGCGGTGCGCGACAGCCTGCTGGGCCTGCCGGTCAACGATCTGGACATCGCGACCACGCTCTCGCCGCGACAGGTCATGGAGCGGCTGAAAGCGGCGGGGATCAAGGCCGTGCCGACCGGCATCGATCATGGGACCGTCACCGCCGTCATAGCGGGCGGCCCGGTCGAGATCACGACGCTGCGCCATGACGTCAGCACGGACGGCCGGCGCGCCACCATCGCCTATACCGACGATTGGCGGGAGGATGCGGCCCGGCGGGATTTCACCATCAACGCCCTTTATGCCGATCCGCTGACGGGCGAGATCAGCGATTTCTTCGGCGGCGTCGCCGATCTGGAGGCCCGGCGCGTGCGTTTCATCGGCGATGCCGCCGCGCGCATCGCGGAGGATCACCTTCGCATCCTGCGCTATTTCCGTTTTCTCGCGCGTTTCGGCCGGGACGCTCCCGACATGCAAGCCTATGGCGCCTGCAAGGCGGCGGCCAATAGCCTGATGGCCCTGTCGCGCGAACGCATAGCCGATGAAATCCTGAAGCTGCTGTCGGTGGCGGCGCCCGTAAATGCCCTGCGCCTGATGGTGGACGGCGGCATATTGCGCCCTGTCCTGCCGGAAATTGACGCAGCGGGGGTGGAACGGCTCGCGACCCTTATCGAACGAGAGCGAGCCTCGGCCACCGATCCCGCGCCGCTGCGCCGGCTGGCCGCGCTACTTCCCGCCGATGCCCGCGCGGCCGATGCCGTGGGCGCGCGGCTCAAACTCTCCAACAAGGCCCGCAAGCGGCTTGCCGCCGCATTGGACGCCACGCCGCACGATCTGCCCGTACGTGCGCTTGCCTGGCGCGTCGGGGTGGAAAGCGCGACGGATCGCATCCTTCTCGATTTTTCCGCGCCGTTGTCCGGTCTGTCCACGCTTGAAGGATGGACGCCCCCCAGCCTGCCCATCGGCGGCGGCGCGTTGATCGCACGCGGCCTCGCGCCCGGGCCGGACGTGGCCAGAGCGCTTGGCGAAGTGCAGGAAATCTGGGTGGCGGAGGGCTTTCCCGACGCCGCCCGCGTCGCTGAGATAGCGGATCAGACGGTTTCGAAGTTCCAGCGCGCGCGCCAATAATCGAACGCGTCCGCTTCGCTCATCGGCCTGGCGAAATAATAGCCCTGCCCCTGCCAGCAGCCCATGCGTTGCAGTTCCAAGGCCAGTTCCTGCGTTTCGATGCCCTCCGCCGTCACGCGCAGGTTGAGCGATTCGGCGAGCGACAGGATCGTCCGGACGATCACCGCCTTGTCCCGGTCTTCCAGCATGGAAAAGACGAAGCTGCGGTCGATCTTCAATATGTCGATCGGCAGGCTGTGCAGACTGGCGAGGTTGGAATAGCCGGTGCCGAAATCGTCCATCGCGATATGCATCCGCAGATCCTTGAGCGCGACCAGCAGCTTGCGCGCCTTGCCGGGGTCCGCCACGATCGCGCTCTCGGTGATTTCGGCGGTCAGCCGGTTGCCCGCGATGCCGGAATAGTGCAGCGCCTCCTCGAACATGGACGCCACGTCGTCGCGCGCCATCTGGATCGGCGAAAGGTTCACGTTCATGCCCACCGGCAAAGGCTCGCCGAATTTGGCATCCCATCGGCTCAGCGTCTGGGTCGCCTCATAGGTCGCCCAGCGCCCCAGCGGCGCGATCAGGCCGCTTTCTTCCGCCACGGCGATGAATTCGGCGGGGGAAACATGGCCCAGTTCCGGATCGTGCCAGCGCGCAAGCGCTTCGAAACCCGTTATTTCACCCGTTTGCAAATGGATGAGCGGCTGGAACGCAAGCGTCAGCCCGCCTTGCGCCAGAGCATCGCGCAGCTTGCTTTCCAGCGTGAAGCGCCGCTGCGCTTCCTTGAGCACGCCGTTGCGGTAGATTTCGACCTTGCCGCTCCGCTTGGCGATCTTGACCGCGGCCTGCGCCTTGCGGATCACATCGTCGGGATCTTCCCCGATATTCGCGGAAAGAGCGCAGCCGATCGCGCAATCCACGCGGATATGCAGTCCGCTAAGGCGGATGGGTGCGCTCAGTGCGTCATTGATTCTCTGGGCGATCTGAAGCGCGTCGGATAACCCATTGTTAAGACGCGCGAAGATTGCAAAGTCATTGCCGCCGATCCGCGCGAGCACGTCGCCCTGGCGCAGGCAGGACTTGAACCGCTTCGCCACCGTGATGAGCAATTCGTCGCCCGCCATCGGTCCCAGCGATTCATTGACTCGGCTGAACCGGCTGAGATCGATCGCGATGATGCCGAACTGTGCGGTTTCAGGCCATGTGGAATGACAGATGCGATCGTCGATTTCCTCGCCGAAACCGGCCCGGTTCGGCAGGGCCGTCAATCCATCGGACAGCAATTCGCGGCGCAGGCTTTTTTCGACGCTGCGTTCGCGTGTGCAATCGACCGCCGTGAAAAGATATTGCTGCCCGCCGTCGCTCCCGTTCGGCAAGCGCCCGATCATGCACAGGAAATGTTCCGGACCCAGCGGGCCTTCCCGCCTCAGTTCGAAACTGTCCCGATCGCGTTTCGATGCGATGAAATGCTGGATCTTCTTCGCCCACTCGCCAAACGCCTTCTGGCCTTCGTCGTCCCGGGGCGTCGCGGTGGGGAAGGTTTTTGCAAAGGCTTCGTTCGCGCCGACGACCATCAACAGGTCATCCGCATATGTCAGAATGGCCGCATATTGGCCCAGAGCCGCCAGCCATTGGGCCGTATCGATGATCGGTTCGGCACGCGACGCATCGTGCGCACGCACAGGCGCGTCCCCGGTCTTGTCTGAAAGGCCGCTTCGAACCGACATGGTTTCCGGGGTAAAACGAAACGGTAAATTTTCCGGAAACGTGATTGGCTTTTCACATCAAAAGCGATTGTCGCGAGGGAACCCCGTTGGCGGCATCCGTCCGGCGGCTCCCCTGGCCACGCGCCAGGGGGTCATGTCGGCTTCGGTGCGGGTCCGCCCGGTTTCTCCGCCCATCGTCCAGCTCAGCCCATCGGCGAAGCGGAACGCGATGGCATCGGACAATCCTCCGTCGCGATAGCGTTGCATCTGCACGCCCTGTCCGCGCGCCATGCGCGGCATTTCGGTCAACGAATAGACCAGCAGCTTGCGGTTCTCGCCAACGACTGCAACGCTGTCCGCGTCCTGCGCGATGGGACGCACGACTGTCAGCTTCGCGCCGGCGCGGACATTCACCACCTGCTTGCCCTTGCGCGTTTCCGCGATCACATCCCCCATCGCCGCGACGAAGCCGCGCCCGTCCGATGCCGCCAGCAGCAACTCGCCGCCGGTCCGCGCGGGCAGCAGGGCGACGATGCCGCCTTCCATGTCCACCATCATCCGCACCGGATCGCCGAAACCGCGCCCGCCCGGCAACTTGTCCGCGCCCAGTGTGTAGATGCGGCCCGTCTCCGTCGCCAGCAGCAACTTGTCGGTCGTGTGCGCGTGGAAGGCGATCAGGGGACCGTCGCCTTCCTTGAACTTGAGCGTATCGGCAGACGCCAGGTCGCGATGCCCGCTCATCGCCCTGATCCATCCGCGTTCGGACAGGATCACCGTGATCGGCTCCCGCTCGATCATCGCCTCCAGCGGGATTTCGCGGGCCGGGGCGGCTTCCTCGACTAGGCTGCGCCGCCGGCCGATCTCGCTATCGGGCGAATAGCGTTTGCGCAGGTCCGCCAGATCCTTTTTCAGCCGTGTCCGCTGCCGCGCCGGACTTTCGACGAGCTTGGTCAGTTCCTCGCGCTCTTTCAACAGGCCCGAATGTTCGCGGCGAAGCTCCATCTCCTCCAGCTTCCGCAGGGAACGCAGCCGCATGTTGAGGATCGCCTCGGCCTGCCGGTCGTTAAGCTGGAACTCCTCCATCATCACCGCCTTCGGTTCATCCTCGGTGCGGATGATCTCGATCACCCGGTCGAGGTTGAGATAGGCGATGATATAGCCGTCCAGCAGTTCCAGCCGCGCCGCGATCTTGTCCAGCCGGTGCTGCGCGCGCTTCACCAGCACGTCGATCTGGTGCCGCAGCCATTCGACCATCACCTCGCGCAGGCCCATGACGCGCGGCGTCCGGCTGGCGTCCAGCACGTTGAGGTTCAGGCTGAAACGGTTCTCCAGGTCGGTCAGCCGGAACAGGCTGTCCATCAGCACATCGGGATCGACCGTGCGGGCGCGCGGTTCGATGACGATGCGGATTTCCGTGTCGCTCTCATCCCGAACATCGGCCAGGATCGGCAGCTTCCTGTCGTTGATGAGCGCCGCGATCTGCTCGATCAGCTTGGATTTCTGCACCTGGAAAGGGATTTGCGTGACGAGGGCGACCCATGTGCCGCGCCCGCCCTCTTCCTTGTGCCAGCGCGCCCTTGTGCGGAATGCGCCGCGCCCGGTGGCATAGGCTTCCGAGATGATGGAGGGGCTGTCCACCAGCACGCCGCCGGTCGGGAAGTCCGGTCCCTTCACGATCTCCATCAGCGCGTTGTGATCGGCCTCCGGATTGTCGATCAGGAGCGTGGCGGCGTCGATCAGTTCCGCGACATTATGCGGCGGGATGCTGGTCGCCATGCCGACCGCGATGCCGCTCGCGCCATTGGCGAGCAGGTTGGGGAACAGGCCGGGAAATACCTCGGGCTCCTCATCCTCGCCATTATAGGTTGGGCGGAACTCGACCGTGCCTTCGTCCAGGCCCGCCATCAGGTCGGCGGCCGCCTGTGTCAGCCGCGCCTCGGTATAGCGCATCGCCGCCGCATTATCGCCATCGATATTGCCGAAATTCCCCTGCCCGTCGACCAGCGGCGTGCGGAGCGAAAAGTCCTGCGCCAGACGCACCATCGCATCATAGACCGACGCGTCGCCATGCGGGTGATATTTGCCGATGACGTCGCCCACGACGCGGGCGCATTTCTTGTATCCGGTCGTGTTGCGCGCCGGATTGGCCATCAGCACTTCGGGCGAAGCGCCCCCCGGCTCCATCTTGAGCAGCCGCATCGCCCAGAGCAGCCGCCGATGCACCGGCTTCAACCCGTCGCGCAGATCCGGCAGCGACCGCGCGGTGATCGTGGAAAGGGCATAGACCAGATAGCGCTGCGACAGCGCATCGTCGAAAGGATGGTCCTTGATGGCGTCGAACGGGTCGCGGAAATCAGTCATTGCCAGCCGAATAGCAAGCCGGAAGACGATGGGGAACGCTTTTCCGCATGAACCCTGCCTCCCAAAGAAATTGTGCAGTTGCAGCAAATGAGGGGTTGCGAAATCCGGCGAGTGCTCCACTTTTAGGGCGTGACCCATTCCCCCGTTTCCCTCCCCCCTCTTCCGCCGCCCCCACGGGCGTTGCTGGACGGCGCGTCGCTTTTCCTCGATTTCGACGGGACGCTGACGCCGATCGCCGCCACGCCCGACGGCGTGGCGGTGGATCAGGACCTCCTCCGCCTGCTCGAACGGTTGCGCGAGCGGCTGGACGGCCGCCTCGCCATCGTCAGCGGACGTTCGGTCGCCACCTTAAGGGAGCTTGGCTTTTCTCCCTTTCTGCTGGCCGGCACGCACGGGCTGGAGTTCGCGCGCCCCGACGGCCCGGTCGAAGCGCCCGACCGCCCCGCCGCCGTGGATGCGGCGGAAGCCGCCTTCCACGCCTTTGCCGACGACAAGTCCGGCCTGCTGGTCGAGCGCAAGTCGATCAGCGTCGGCCTGCATTTCCGGGGTGCGCCGCAATGGGGCGAGGAAGCGGGCGGCCTCGCGGCCGATCTCGCCGCGCGGCACGGTCTTCAACTGCAACCGGGCAAGATGCTGTTCGAACTGCGCCCAGGCGGCGCGGACAAGGGCAGCGCGGTCCATGCCCTCATGTCCCACGCGCCGATGAAAGCGGGCACGCCCCTCTTCATCGGCGACGACGTGACCGATGAGGAAGGTTTCGCCGCCGCCGCCGAACTGGGCGGAAACGGCATATTGGTGGGAACGCCCCGCGAAACGCGGGCAGGCTTTTCCCTGGAACAGGTGGCGGCCGTCAGGCATTATCTGCAACAAGGGGTGTCGGCCTGACCCGGCGGCCCCTTTTCGTGTGGAACCGGACAAAAAAGGGGGCAGACCAATAGTCGATCATAGCGACACTCTCATGGGCGGAAACGGACGGACGCTCGACCTCTGGCCCATCGGGAACTGCCAGGCGTCGGCCTTGATCGACCGGGCCGGGCGCATGATCTGGGCCTGCGTCCCGCGCGTGGACGGCGACCCGGTCTTTTCCGCGCTGCTGGACAACAAGGACTGGCGCAGCCCGGACGCGCGCGGTTTCTGGGCGATAGAGCTGGAAGGCTGCGTCCAGATCGAACAGCGCTATGTCCGCAACACGCCGATCCTGGTCACACGGCAGAGCGACGCGCAGGGCAATGCCGTCGAAACCTATGATTTCTGCCCCCGCTACCGACACAAGGGGCGCATGTACCGCCCCGTGGCCTTCGCCCGCGTGGTGCGGCCCGTGGCGGGATCGCCTCGTATCCGCGTCCGCTTTCGCCCGACGACGAGCTGGCATTCGGAACATGTGCCGATCAGCTACGGCTCCAATCATATCCGCATCGTGCTGTCCTACATGGCGATGCGGATATCGACCAACGCGCCCATCGGCCTCATCAGCCAGGAAAGCTGGTTCCGCCTCGAACATGACATCCATTTCTTCATGGGGCCGGACGAAAGCTTTTCCGACGCCCTGCGCCCCGCCATCGAACGGATGCTCGACGACACGGTGCATGAATGGCAGACCTGGGTGCGCAGCCTCGCCATTCCGCCCGAATGGCAGGAAGCGGTCATCCGCTCCGCCATCACGCTGAAACTCTGCCAGCATGAGGAGACGGGCGCCATCGTCGCGGCGCTGACCACGAGCATCCCCGAACATGCCGACAGCGGCCGCAACTGGGATTATCGTTACTGCTGGATCAGGGACGCCTATTATACGGTGGAGGCGCTCAACCGGCTGGGCGCGCTCGACGTGTTGGAAAGCTATCTCGTCTACCTTCGCAACATCGTGGACAATGCGCGCGGCGGGCATATCCAGCCGCTCTACGACGTGCGCGGCAACGCCACGCTGGAGGAATGGGAAGCCGCCAACCTGCCCGGCTATCGCGGCATGGGACCGGTGCGCGTGGGCAACGCGGCCTATTCGCAGATCCAGCATGACGCCTATGGTCAGATCGTGCTGTCCTCGGTGCAGGGATTCATCGACCAGCGCCTGCTCCGCATGGCGGGCCACGCGGATTTCGAGTCGCTGGAGGCGGTGGGCGAGCGCGCCTGGCAGGTCTATGACCAGCCGGACGCGGGCCTGTGGGAACTGCGCACCCGCGCCCATGTCCACAGCTACAGCGCGGTCATGTGCTGGGCCGCCTGCGACCGGCTGGCCCATGCCGCTTCCGCGCTCGACCTGCCGCTGCGCGCCGCGCATTGGAACAGCCGGGCGGAAGCCATGAAACAGCGCATACTCGAATGCGCATGGCGCCCCGACAGCAAGGCCATCTCCGCCAATTTCGAGGATGATGCGCGCGACGCGTCGCTGCTCCAGCTGCTCGACCTGCGCTTCCTCAAGGCGGAAGATCCGCAATTCATAGGCACGCTGGCCGCGCTCGAAACGGACCTGCGCCGGGGCAACAACATGCTGCGCTACAGCGCGCCCGACGATTTCGGGGAGCCTGTCACGGCCTTCAACGTCTGCACCTTCTGGCTGATCGAGGCGCTGCACCGCACCGGCCGCAGCGAGGAGGCCCGCGACCTGTTCGAGGAAATGCTGTCCCGCCGCACCGCCGCCGGGCTGCTTTCGGAAGACATCGATCCGGTGACGGGAGAATTGTGGGGCAATTATCCGCAAACATACTCATTGGTCGGCATCATCAACTGCGCCGTGCTGCTGAGCAAACCATGGAGCGTGATGCGATGAGCCGCCTGATAGTCATATCCAACCGGGTCAGTCGCCCCGGCAAGTCCAGCAACCAGGGCGGCCTGGCCGTCGCCCTCTCGCAGGCGTTGCGGGAAAGCCGGGGCATCTGGGTCGGCTGGTCGGGCGAGGTGACGGATCATTTCACCGGCCATATCGGCTTTGCGGAAGCCGATGGCGTCAAGACCGCGACCATCGACCTGGAAGAGCAGGATGTCGACGAATATTACAACGGCTACGCCAACAAGACGCTGTGGCCGCTCTTCCATTTCCGCATCGACCTGGCTGAATATGAGCGCGACTTCGAAGGCGGCTACAACCGCGTCAACCAGCGCTTCGCCGACTGCGCCAGCCCCCTGATCGAGCCGGAGGACATCATCTGGGTGCAGGATTATCACCTGATCCCGCTGGGCCAGATGTTCCGCGACCGGGGCCTCAAGAACCGCATGGGCTTCTTCCTCCACATCCCCTGGCCGCCCACGCGCCTGCTCGTCTCCCTTCCCCACCACACCAAGCTGGTGAGCAGCCTGTTCGCCTATGACGTGGTCGGATTTCATACCGAGGAATGGCTCGAATCCTTCCGCCACTATATCGAAAAGGAAATGGGCGGCACGGTGAAGGGCGACTATGTGACGCTCAGCGACCGCACCATACAGGCGATCGCCTGCCCCATCGGCATCAACGCGCAGGCTTTCGCGCAGGCCGCCACCAGCGAAACCGCGCAGAAGATGCACCGGCAGGTCCGCGCCTCGCTCCAGGACCGCGCCCTGATCGTCGGCGTCGACCGGCTGGATTACAGCAAGGGGCTGGAGGAGCGCTTCAACGGCTATGCCCGTTTCCTCAAGGATCACCCCGAATATCACCGCAAGGTCGTGCTGGCCCAGATCGCCCCGCCCTCCCGCGGCGAAGTGGAAAGCTACCAGCAGATCCGCGCCACGCTGGACGCGCTGGCAGGCCGCATCAACGGGCAATATAGCGATGTCGACTGGACCCCGATCCGCTATGTGAATCAGGGCTATCCCCGCGACCAGCTCGCCGGCATCTACCGCGCGGCGCGGATCGGGCTGGTGACGCCGCTGCGCGACGGCATGAACCTTGTCGCAAAGGAATATGTGGCGGCGCAGGACCCGGACGATCCCGGCGTGCTCATCCTCTCCCGCTTCGCCGGCGCCGCGATCCAGCTCAAGGACGCGCTGCTCATCAATCCCTACAGCCCGGAGGAGATGTCCGACGCGATCAGCCGCGCGCTCGACATGCCGCTCGAAAAGCGAAAGGCACGCTGGCGGGCGATGATGGACAGCGTGGAAACGCAGGACATAAGCTGGTGGCGCGAAGCCTTCACCAGCCGGCTGATGGCGGCGCAGGACAAGACCCAGCTTTCCGAAGCGGAAACGGCGAGCTGAATGGAAGACGAACCCACCGGCCTCATCGCCGGCCTGCGCGCCCGATCCGCTGTCCTGCTGGGCATCGTCGGCCTGGCCGCATGGATGGCGCTGTTGTGGTTCATGTTCGGCGACGTGCTCTAAAGCGCACCGATTGCGCCCCTGCCCGCTTTGGTCTATGGGCGGCGCCAAGCAGCCCCGGCACCCGCTGATCCCCTTCGATTCGCGTTTGCCGGGGCGCATTCTTTTTCAGGAAGACAGGAGCGCGCATGGCTCGTCGCCGCCAGATCTACGAAGGCAAGGCCAAGATCCTTTACGAAGGGCCGGAGCCGGGCACGATCATCCAGTATTTCAAGGATGACGCGACCGCCTTCAACGCGCAGAAGAAGGGCACGATCACCGGCAAGGGCGTGCTCAACAACCGCATTTCCGAGCATATCTTCACCCTGCTCGGTCAGATCGGCGTGCCCACGCACTTCATCCGCCGCCTCAACATGCGCGAACAGCTCGTGCGGCAGGTGGAAATCGTGCCCATCGAGGTGATCGTCCGCAACGTCGCCGCCGGATCGCTCAGCAAGAAGCTGGGGATCGAGGAAGGGACTCAGCTTCCCCGCACCCTGATCGAATATTGCTACAAGGACGATGCGCTCGGCGATCCGATGATCTCCGAAGAGCATATCGCCTGCTTCGGCTGGGCCACGCAGGAAGAGATGCACGACATCGCCGACATGGCGATCCGCATCAACGACTTCATGTGCGGCCTGTTCGCCGCCATCGGCATCCGCCTGGTCGACTTCAAGCTGGAATTCGGCCGCCTGTGGGACGGCGACTACAGCCGCGTCATCCTGGCCGACGAGATCAGCCCGGACGGTTGCCGCCTGTGGGACATGGCGACAGGCGAAAAGCTGGACAAGGACCGTTTCCGCCGCGATCTGGGCGGCGAAGTCGAAGCCTATCAGGAAGTCGCCCGCCGTCTGGGCCTGCTGCCCGAGGGCGCGGACACGACCGTGCTCGACCTCGACACCCACCGCAAGAAACGCAGCAAGGACTGACCTTGCCGGCGGACGCTTTCACCCCGTGATCGCGTCCGCCATCAGCTTGATCCCCAACAGCACCATCAGCACGTAAATCAGCGTGTAGAACCGCGCCGGATCGACCCGCCGCACCAGCACCACCCCGGCGAACGTCGCGGCGATCGCCACCGGCGCCAGCATCGCCGTCGCGGTCAGATTCTCCCGCGTGAACTCGCCCAGCGCGGCATAGGCGGGCACCTTCATCCAGTTCATCACGGCAAAGGCGATGGCGGTCGTCCCCACCAACACATCGCGCGGCAGGCGCTTGGGCAGCACCCACATCTGAAAGGGCGGCGCGCCCGCATGCGCGATCTGGCTGGTGAAGCCCGTCGCCACGCCGAACAGCACCCCCACCCAGGCGGGAGAGTTGGACGGCAGCACGATGGCCCTGCCCCGCTCGACCCACAGCCTTTGCAGCCCGAACAGAACGGAAATCGCGCCCAACACGCCCAGAACGGCGGTTTCGGGCACCTCCGCCGCGAACAGATAGCCCAGCAGCACGCCCATCGCCATGCCCGGCAGCATCACGCACAGCACATGCCGGTCCCAGCTATGGCGGAACGCCCAGACGCTCACCGCATCCTGCAAGATCAGGATCGGCAGCAGGATCGCGGCGGCCCGGACCGGGTCGATCGCCAGCGCCATGACAGGCATCGCCAATGACCCGACGCCTGCGAATCCGCCCTTGGCGAGTCCCGAAATGACGACGGCGACGATGGCGCAGGCATAATAGAGCAGGGCGGAATCCATGGCACCGGCTAAAGCAGGTCGGCAAGCGGGTTGAAACCCCCTTTGCGGCCAGTCTCACAGGACCGAAACGGCATATCCTCTTGCTTGCGCGGGCTCCCGCGCCTAGGGGGATCGCAAAAGCCATCCACGGAGTTCCGCACCTCATGAAAGCCCGCATCTTCGTCACCCTCAAGGGCGGTGTCCTCGACCCGCAGGGCAAGGCGATCCATCATGCGCTCGAAGGTTTAGGCTTTGGCGGCGTCAACGACGTGCGCGCCGGCAAGCTGATCGAGCTGGACCTGGCCGACGGCACCAGCGACGAAGATATCGACGCCATGTGCCGCAAGCTGCTCGCCAACACGGTGATCGAAAACTACCGTATCGAAAAGGTGGCCTGAGCCATGAGAAGCGCCGTCATCGTCTTCCCCGGCAGCAACTGCGACCGCGACCTCGCCGTGGCGTTCGAGACGGTTACGGGCGCGAAGCCCGCAATGGTGTGGCACCGCGACACCGAATTGCCCGACGACATCGACCTGATCGGCGTTCCCGGCGGCTTTTCCTATGGCGACTATCTGCGTTCCGGCGCGATGGCCGCGCGCTCCCCGGTCATGCAGGCGGTGGCGAAGGCGGCGGACCGCGGCGCCTATGTGCTGGGCATCTGCAACGGCTTTCAGGTGCTCACCGAAAGCGGCCTGCTCCCCGGCGCGCTGCTCCGCAATGCGGGCGGCCATTTCGTCTGCCGCGACGTGGCGCTGACCGTCGAGAACGCCCAGAGCGCCTTCACCAGCCGCTATGCTGCGGGCGAGACAGTGACCTATCCCGTCGCCCATCATGACGGCAATTATTTCGCGGACGCGGCAACGCTCGACCGGCTGGAAGGCGAAGGCCGTGTGGCATTGCGCTATGCGGAGGGCGTCAACGGCTCGGCCCGCAATATCGCGGGCATCCTCAACGAAACGGGCAATGTGCTGGGCATGATGCCCCATCCCGAACGCGTGATCGAAACCGCCCACGGCAAGACCGATGGCCGCCGCCTGTTCGAAGGGCTGGTCGAAGGACTGATGACCCGCGCTTGAGGGCGCGTCTTCCGTAAGATTGGGCTTGCCGCTATTGACGGTTCTGGGTGGATTGCGGACGTGCGGAGTCCTCTTTCCTCCGTCGCTGGGACAACGGAGGGTTGGACGGCGGAAACTGGCCGATTTCCCCCATGCCGGCGAAAGGCGAAGCGCCATTCCATCCTCGTCGATATTGCGATCGGCCTGCTTCAACAGCGCGCGCGGCCGCGCCAACAGCGCACCCCGCCAATCGGCCGGTTCCTCGATCGTCGTCAATCAACCGGGCCGGCGTTTTCTCCCTCGTCGCGACATTCCTCTTCCGACAGCCGGGGGCGCTATCCGTCCCTATGATAGTCATAATCATGGGCGCGTCCCTGCTGCTTGGTCAGGATGCCGCCGATGATGGTTCCCCCCGCGCGCCGCAACCGCTCGACCGCGACCCGCAGCCCGCCATGATGGTTGCGCCCCCATTCCACCACCAGCACCGTCGCCTGCGCCTTGGCCGCCAGCAGCGGCGCATCGGCCAGCCCCAGGATCGGCGGCGCATCGATCAGCACCGTATCGAATCTCTCCCGCGCATGATCTATCAGCCCGTCGAGCGCGGGCGTCGCCAGCAACTCGCCCGGATTGGGCGGAACGGCGGCGCAGGGCAGGACGGACAGCCCAGGCACGCCCGTTTCGATGACGGCGTCCTCCACGCGCGCCTGCCCGGTCATGACCTCGCTGATGCCGACAGCGGGAACCAGCCCGAAAAGCCGATGCTGCACCGGCCGGCGCATGTCCGCATCGACCAGCAGCACCTTCTTTCCCAGCGCCGCCAGCGCCCGCGCCAACGCATTGAGCGTCAGCGACTTGCCCTCGCCCTCCTGCGCGCTGGTGACGAGGATGGATCGCGGCAATCCCTCCACCGATGCCAGCAGCAGCGAGGATGCGATGGGGCTGAATATCTCCTGCGGCTGCGCCCGGTCGCCCGTCACCGGCACCGCGCCCAGCATGGGCAGGCCTACGCGCTCGCCCAGCGTCTCGGCCGACGTCACCGCATCGTCGAAGATATGGCGCACCCCCACCAGCAACAGCCCCAGGAACAGCCCCCCCAGCGAGGCAAGCAGCATCGTGCTGCCGACATGGGGCGAAGAGGGCCGCGCAGGCACCGCCGCCCGGTCCAGCGGCTGGATGCGCCCTGCCTGGAACCCGGCTTGCGAAGCCATGTCGCGGTAACGCTGCAACAGGCTGTCGTGCAGCAGCCGGAACGTATCGACCTGCCGTTCCATGATGCCGATCTGCACGTCGCGCCCGCGCTCCACCTGTGCCTGCCGTTCCAGATCCTTGATTTCCGACGCGATCTGCTTTTCGCCATGGATCGCTACGTCATATTGCTCTTTCAGCGAGGCGCGGATGGTGTTCGCCATCGCATTCGCCTGATCCTCCAGCGCCGCCAGCCGCGCACGGGCCTCGCGCATTTCAGGATGATCGTCCTTGCGGAACTGGCGTTGGCGGACCAGTTCGGCCCGCGCTTCGGCCCTCTGCGTCATCAATTGCTGCATCGCGCCGTTGTTCAGCACTTCGGGCAGGGTATCGACGCTGGAAAGGCGGGCGCTTTCCCACTTCTTCTGCGCCGCGATCCGCTCCGCCGCCGCCTGCGCGCGAAAAGCGTTGAGTTGCGCCAGCCGCGTCGCCACCGATCCCTGCGGCGTGGGCGTGGGCGCGGCGGCATCGCCATCGTCCTTCGCATCCGCCGGAACGCCGCCGACCCGCGCGGCATAGACCGCCATATCGCGCTCCGCCCGCTCCAGGTCCTGCCGCGCCCCGTCCAGCTCGCCCAGCAGGAAACGCCGCGCCTGCACGCCCGATTCGAACCCGCGCTTCAGGTCCGCCCTGATCAGGCTGTCGGCATAGCTGTTGGCGACCCGCGCCGACAGCACCGGATTGGCGCTGGTGAAGCTGATAAGGATGACCCGCGATTTCCCCGGCAAGTCGATATCCAGATTGTCCTGCAACAGTTTGAGGGCGGTTTCCTGCTCCACCTGCCGCTGGCTGAGCGAACCCGCGCCCTGCTCCGGCCGCTTGTGGCCCATGCCGTCGAAGAAGGTCCGGCTGCCCACCAGCGCCAGTTCCCGTGCCACATCCTCGGCCAGGGCGCGGCTGCGGAGCACTTCGAGCTGCGTCTGCATCAGGGATTCGGTGTCGCCCGGCGTGCTGGGCCGCTGCGTCGCGCCAGCGCCCGCCGCGCCGGCGGGAACGTCCTCCACCTCCACCGAAGCGGTCGCGCGATAATCCGGCGTCGCCATCAGGATGAAGAGCAGACCGGCCAGCACGCACAGCGCCATGGTCAGGAACAGGATCACGCGATGCCGCCGGACGATGGCCCACCCCCGCCACGCCGCCGCGACCATGCGCGCCGGACGCCCTTCCTGCGCGAGCATCGCGTCCTCTTCGGGGATCATGCGGCGTATCTCCCTCATTTGCCGTCCAGCACGATGAAGGCGGTCGTCAAAGCAGGCGCGGCCAGCAGAACGCCGCCCACTATCGCCTTGGCACGAGACAGGCCCACGATCACCATGTCGCCCGGCAGGATTTCGGGATCGGCGGCATCGCCCTTGCGGATTTCCGACAGGTTGAACATGGCCGCCTTGCGCTGCCCCTCTTCCTCCCGCACGACGACGATCTGGCCGAGGCTGGCGAGCCGCGTCGGCCCCTTCGCCATCGCTACCGCCTGGCTGAGCGTCAGCCGCCCGTCAAAGGGAAACAGCCCCGGCTCGCGCACTTCGCCATCGATGGTGATGCGCCGTCCCACCGCCTGCTTCACGAAGACCGTGACCTGCGGCGACACCAGATAGCGCTGCCCCAGCCGGCCGGCGATCACGTCCGACGCCTCGCTTGCGGACAGTCCAGCCACCGACACATCCCCGATCAACGGCATCCGCACCATGCCCGCCGCCGTCACCCGCGCATCCTCCAGCGACAGGTCCGGCTCATGATAGATGCTGACGCGCAGCACGTCGTCCGGCGCGATGCGATAGTCCATGCCGACGGCCTGCGGCGCGGGAATGGCGGCGTAGGCTTCCTTGCCGCGCGGCGCATCCTCCACCGTGGAGCAGCCCGCCACAGCCGCGCAAAGCGCGGCACAGGCCGATACGCCTATCCTGCCGTGGAAAGACCGCTTCATCCGTCCGGACACCCCTTTCGATCCAATGCCGCACCGTCAGGCAAGCGGCTGGGCTTGGGGGTTAGCGGCGCGTCGACCCTATGGCAACCGCCGCTTGGATGGGCCGCGCGCTCTTGGCGATGGCCGGCGGCGCGTCCGTCAGACCGCGATCCTCCCGGTCGGAGCGTCGGGAATCCGGCGCGGCTGGTCCGGCCAGATGCCGCGCGTATCGTAGACCGCCTTGCCGGCGCGCTCGTCCACGGGGACGGATTTGAACATGTCATGATCGACAAGAATGACGAAAACGCCACATTGTTCCAGAGCCGTATCGAGGTCCATCAGTTCCGCGCCCGTCCCGGCGAACTCCATGGGCAGCGCCTGTGCATAGGGTTCGACCAGCCTGATCCGGCGCCCATAACGCCGGGCCAGCCGCGCCGCGACCTTGACCGCCGGGCTTTCGCGGAAGTCATCGATATTCGGCTTGAAGGCGAGGCCCAGGCAGGCAACCGTTTCGCCCGGAAATTCGTCGATCAGGTCCGATGCCCTGGCGACGACATAGTCCGTCTTGCCGTCGTTCACTTCGCGCGCGGTTCGGATCAGCCGGGCATTTTCCGGGTCGCCATGCACGATGAACCAGGGGTCGACCGCGATGCAATGGCCGCCCACGCCGGGGCCGGGTTGCAGGATGTTGACGCGCGGATGCCGGTTGGCGAGGCGGATTACTTCCCACACGTCTATATTCA
>Ga0180221_1000116_pt1 | contig 119939 bp, 108 predicted proteins | sample eDN5th37CKraftMG_FD_151339 | JGI IMG/M metagenome (GOLD analysis project Ga0180221, IMG submission 151339) | Enriched Miracle-Growth compost microbial communities from Emeryville, California, USA - eDNA 5th pass 37_C Kraft MG (version 2) (version 2) ... | reverse complement strand
GCCAGGCCATCGCCCAGGCGGTACCGGGCGCGCGCTACGCCGAGCTGCCCGTGGCCCACATCCCCCATATCGCCGACCCGGCCCCGTTCCTGGACCTGGTGCTCGAGCACTTGCGGCATGACCGCGCCGCGAACCCGCCTAGTGCAGCTTGACCCGCGGCCGCGTGCGCTTCATGAGCAGCCGCGCCAGCGCCAGCGAGACCGTGCGGCCGGCGCCCAGTATTTGCCGGTAATGCATGAGGTGCAGCCCCATGTACATCGTCCGGGCCAGGACGCCGCTGATGAACAGGCCGCGTCCCGCCAGCTTGCCCATCAGGCTGCCCACGCCTTCGCCCTGGCCCAGCGAGACCAGGGACCCGTGGTCGCGGTAGACGTAGGGCGCCTGCGGCTCGGGGCGATGGCGCAGGCGCGCGTCCAGCATGCGGGCCAGGTAGGCGGCCTGCTGGTGCGCCGCCTGGGCGCGGGCCGGCACCGGGCGTCCGTTGGTCCAGGGCGCGGCGGCGCAGTCGCCCATGGCCAGGATGCGGGAGTCGGGGGTGCGCAGGTGGTCGTCGACCTGCACCTGTCCGATGCGGTTCAGCGGCAGGCCCAGGCCTTCGAGCAGGCGCGGGCCATGGATGCCGGCGGCCCACAGGCACAGGTCCGATTCGAAGCTGCGGCCGTCGTCGGTGCGTACCGAGTCTGCGGCGACTTCGGTGACGCGCCGGCCCGTTTCCACCCGCACCCCGATGGCTTCCAGGCGCGCATGGGCGGCGCGCGACAGGCGCTCGGGCAGGGCCGCCAGGATGCGCGGCGCCCCTTCGATCAGCGTGATCGCCAGGTCGCGGTCGGGGTCGAAACCCGGCAGGCCGTAGGCGCGTACCACGCGGCCGGCTTCGCGCAGCTCCGCCGCCAGTTCGACGCCGGTGGCGCCGCCGCCGACGATGACCAGATTGAGCCGGGTCCCGGGATCGCGGGCCTTGGCCGGGTTGAGCCGCAGCAAGGCCTGGAGGATGGCCAGGCGGAACTGCTCGGCGTTCTCGGGCGTTTCCAGCGTGACGGCGTGCCGCTCGGCACCCGGCGTGCCGAAGAAGTTGGCCACGCTGCCGATGGCCAGCACCAGGGTGTCGTAGTCCAGCTCCCGCGCGTCGATCAGCTTGCGGCCGTCCGGCCCCATGACGGGGCCGATGCGCAGCACCGACCGTTCGCGGTCCACACCCTCGACTTCGCCCAGCACGAAGGAGAAGCGGTCGAGATTGGCCAGCATCAGGTAGGACAGGCCTTCCTGGTGGATGTCCAGGGTGCCGGCGGCCGCTTCGTGCAGCGAGGGTTTCCAGATATGGAAGGGCCGCGCGTCCACCAAGGTGATGGTCTGCGGACCGTGGATGCGTCCCAGGCGGGCGGCCAGTTCCAGCCCGCCCGCGCCGCCGCCGGCGATCACGACGCGATGCGCAGCCTGCGGGGAGGTGAAAGGCGATGCGTTCATGGGCGGTCTCGGCGCGGCATGGCAAGGAACTGCCCCGGGGGCGTGGCCGGTTTCCGAAAGCCGGCTGCCCGGGGGGCCGGGGGGCGGGGCTCGGGTCGCGCAGCCCGCCTGACCACAGCCTACCAGACGAAGCGGCTGACCGCCACGGCCATCCAGACCGCGACGGTGAACAGCAGCGCCAGCATGACCGCGGCGCTGCCCAGGTCCTTGGCCCGGCCCAGCAGCGGATGCGTCTCGACCGAAAGCGCGTCGGCCAGCGCCTCGATCGCCGAATTCAGCAGCTCGACCACCAGCACCAGCACGACCGAGGCGATCAGCGTGAAGACCTCGTCGGTCGTGCGCCCCAGCCAGAACGCGGCGGGGATCAGCAGCACGGCCAGCGCCAGTTCCTGGCGGAACGCCGCCTCGTAGCGAATGGCGGCCTTCAGGCCTTGCAGCGAATAGCGCAGGGCGTTGAATACGCGGCCCAGGCCGCCGCGGCTCTTGTAAGGCGAGGGATGGGGGGAATGGGACATGGAAAGGGGTACCCGAGAGGCCGACGCGAGTTTTTACCAGAAGCCGGCGTAGCGCGTGTGAAACCGCGTACGCCGGCGCTCAGGCCGCGCCTGTCCCGGGATGGCGCCGCCGCTCCAGGCGCTTGGAATATTCCCGCGTCAGCACGGCGCCGAAGAAAAAGATCTGGGCCGAATAGTAGATCCACAGCAGCAGGGCGATGACCGACCCCGCCGCGCCGTAGGCCGAGACCGCCGCCCCGCGCCCCAGGTAGAGTCCGATCAGCCACTTGCCCACCAGGAACAGGGCGGCCGTGATGATCGCTCCCGGCAGCACGTGGCGCCAGGGGATGCGGACCGCCGGCAGGATCTTGTAGACCACCGCGAACAGGGCGGTCACGACCGCGAACGAGAACAGATTGGACACCCACTCGGCGAGGGTCGCGAACACGGACACATCCCACCATGCGGCGTAGTAATGCCGCACGCCGGCCAGGGTGGCGTTCAGCGCCAGCGACAGCAGCAGGAACAGCGCCAGCGCGATCACCACGCCGAACGACAGGACCCGCTCGCGCACCATGCCCGTCAGGCCGCCCGCTGCCGAGCCCGGCGGAACTTCCCAGAGATCGTCGAGGCTGCGCTTGAGTTCGGCGAAGGCCGTCGTCGCCCCGACCACCAGCAGCATGACCGACACCAGCGCCGCCAGCCAGCCGCTGCCGGACTCGTGGGCGCTGGCCAGCACGATCTGGATGGTTTCCGCCCCGCGTTCGCCGACCAGGCCGCGCAACTGGCCCACGAGCTCCATGCGCACCGCGTCTTCGCCGAAGAAGGTGCCGGCCATGGCGATCACCAGGATCAGCATGGGCGCCAGCGACAGCATCATGTAGAGCGCGAGCGCCGCGCCCTTGCTCGACGCGCGGTGCCGCGACCAGAGCCGGGCGGAATCGATCAGCAGCGCGACGGGCATCCATTGGCTCAGGCGCTGGAGAAGGTCGGGTAGCGGCATGGCAGTCCTGTTGCGGCCGGAACCCGCGGCGGCGGCCGCTGCCGCGGGTTCCGGCTGAAGGCAATGCCCGGGGCCGGGCATCACCTGGCGAGTATAGGGCAGCGCCGGGCGGGGACGGGCTACAAAAGGCAAGCCGGATGCGCATTGGCTCGGACGGCGATGCCCAGCGCCGTTCGCGTGCGCTTCGCTCAGCCCCGGCCTGTTCGAAAAGGCAGGACGAAGGAAAGAGAAATGCGAAAGAACGGGTGCCGGCAAATAGGGAGCCGCAAGCAAAAAACCCGGGGCGTGAGCCCCGGGTTTCCGGATCGTCGGCCGGCTCCGGCAAGCCGGAGCCGGGAGCCGCATGGACTTAGAAGTCCATGCCGCCCATGCCACCCATTCCGCCCGGCATGGCCGGAGCGGCGGGCTTGTCTTCCACGATTTCCGCCACGGCGGCCTCGGCCGTCAGCAGCAGGCTGGCCACCGAAGCGGCGTTCTGCAGCGCGGTGCGGGTCACCTTGGTCGGGTCCAGCACGCCTTGCTCGACCAGGTCGGTGTACTCGCCGGTCGCGGCGTTGTAGCCGTAGTTGCCCTTGCCGTTGAGCACCGTGTTCACGACCACGCTGGCTTCTTCGCCGGCGTTGGTCACGATGATGCGCAGGGGCTCCTCGACGGCGCGCAGGATCAGCTTGATGCCGGCGTTCTGGTCGGGCGTGTCGCCCTTCAGGTCGGCGATGGCCTGCTTGGCGCGCAGCAGCGCCACGCCGCCGCCCGCCACCACGCCTTCTTCCACCGCGGCACGCGTGGCGTGCAGGGCGTCTTCGACGCGGGCCTTCTTTTCCTTCATTTCGACTTCGGTCGCCGCGCCGACGCGGATCACGGCAACGCCGCCGGCCAGCTTGGCCACGCGCTCTTGCAGCTTTTCACGGTCGTAGTCGGAGGTGGCTTCCTCGATCTGCACGCGGATCTGCTTGACGCGGGCTTCGATCGACTTGCCGTCGCCGGCGCCGTCGATGATCGTGGTGTTTTCCTTGGCGACTTCGATACGCTTGGCCTGGCCCAGCTCGGCCAGGGTGGCCTTCTCGAGCGACAGGCCGGTCTCTTCCGAGATCACGGTGCCGCCGGTCAGGATGGCGATGTCTTCCAGCATGGCCTTGCGGCGGTCGCCGAAGCCCGGGGCCTTGACGGCGGTCGTCTTCAGGATGCCGCGGATGTTGTTCACCACCAGGGTGGCCAGCGCTTCGCCTTCGACGTCCTCGGCGATGATCAGCAGCGGACGGCTCGACTTCGCGACTTGTTCCAGCACCGGCAGCAGGTCGCGGATGTTGCTGATCTTCTTGTCGAAGATCAGGATGTACGGGTCATCCAGCGCGGCGACTTGCTTGTCGGGGTTGTTGATGAAGTAGGGCGACAGGTAGCCGCGGTCGAACTGCATGCCTTCGACGACGTCCAGCTCGTTGTCGAGCGACTTGCCATCTTCGACGGTGATGACGCCTTCCTTGCCGACCTTGTCCATCGCGTCGGCGATGATCTTGCCGATCGAAGAGTCGCTGTTGGCCGAGATCGAGCCGACCTGGGCGATTTCCTTGCTGGTGGTGACCGGCTTGGATTGCTTCTTGAGCTGTTCGACGGCGGCGGTGACCGCCTTGTCGATGCCGCGCTTGAGGTCGATGGGGTTGAAGCCCGCGGCCACGTACTTCAGGCCTTCCTGGACGATGGCCTGGGCCAGCACGGTGGCGGTGGTGGTGCCGTCGCCGGCGTTGTCCGAGGTCTTGGACGCGACGTCCTTGACCAGTTGGGCGCCGATGTTCTCGAACTTGTCCTTGAGTTCGATTTCCTTGGCGACCGACACGCCGTCCTTGGTGACGGTGGGGGCGCCGAAGGAGCGCTCGAGCACCACGTTGCGGCCCTTGGGACCCAGGGTGGTCTTGACGGCATTGGCGAGGACGTTCACGCCACGCACGATACGCACGCGGGCGTCGTCGCCGAACTGAACTTGCTTGGCAGCCATTCTCTAGTTCCTTTTACGAATTCGGTTGCAATTACTGGATCACGGCGAGGATTTCTTCCTCGCGGATGACGAGCAGCTCTTCGCCGTCGACCTTGACGCTTTGGCCGGCATACTTGCCGAACAGCACCTTGTCGCCAGCCTTCAGGTCGACCGGCAGCACCTTGCCGTCTTCGGTCTTCTTGCCGGGGCCGACAGCCACGACTTCGCCCTGATCGGGCTTCTCGGCGGCGCTGTCGGGGATGACGATGCCCGAGGCAGTCTTGCGCTCGTTGTCCAGGCGTTTGACGATCACGCGATCGTGCAGGGGACGCAGGGCCATGAAGAACTCCTGTTTCAAAGAAGTGATAGGGAATAGGGTCGGGAAGGCGATGTTGTTAGCACTCGTCTCCTTCGAGTGCCAATTATAGGGATGGCGCGGGGGAATTCAAGGGGTGGGAGAGGGGGTGTTACAAATCGGGCGCGGCCGGTGGGCCAGGGACATGCAATCTTTCGAAGGCTTTTCCGCTGCCTGGAGCAAGGTAATATAGCCCCCTAGACTATATTCGGGAGACAAAGCCCATGGCGCACACGATCCGGCAGAAGGAAAAACTGATCGCCCGGGTCCGCCGCATTCGCGGCCAGCTGGATGGGCTGGCGCGCGCGCTGGAGGCAGACGTCGCCTGCGGCGAGGTCCTTCGACAGCTTGCTTCCGCTCGGGGTGCCATGAACGGGCTGACGGCGGAGGTGATGGAGGGACACCTGAATGCGCATATCGTCCATGCCGCGTCCGAACCGGAGCGCGTCCAGGCTGCACGGGAAATGATGGAAGTCATCCGGGCCTACATGAAGTAGCGGGCCCTTGGACCCAGGGGGCGCCGATGAATACCTCGAACCTTGCCCATGACCACTTTTTCCTGGGCCATGATCACCAGCGTAACGAACGGCGAGTCTGGTTCGTCATCGCCCTGAGCGCCAGCATGATGATCATCGAGATCGTCGCGGGCAATCTGTATGGATCAATGGCGCTTGTGGCCGACGGCTGGCACATGTCTACACATGCCGGCGCCATGCTGATTACCGCGCTCGCGTATGGCTATGCCCGGCGACATGCGAAGGATCCAAGATTTACCTTCGGGACCGGGAAGCTGGGCGATCTGGCCGCGTTCGCCAGCGCCGTGGTGCTGGCGCTGGTCGCCCTGTTGATCGGTTGGGAGAGCCTGGTGCGCCTGGCCCATCCCGTGCCGATCGGCTTTGGTCAGGCCATCGCCGTGGCTGCCATCGGCCTGATCGTGAATCTGGCATCGGCCTGGCTGCTCAAGGGCGACCATGGCCCTCATCATGGCCACGGCCACGGCGATCGCCATCACGGCCACCACGGGCAGGCTCGGGACAACAATCTACGCGCGGCGTATATCCATGTCCTGGCGGACGCATTGACTTCGGTTCTCGCGATCGTTGCGCTGCTCCTGGGCCGCAGCTTCGGCTGGCTATGGGCCGATCCGGCTATGGGTGTCGTGGGCGCGCTGGTTATCGCGCGCTGGTCCTGGAGGCTGATCCGCGAGTCCGGCAGCGTCCTTCTGGACGCCGCCGCCGAAAGCGCCAAAGTGCGCGATGAAATCGGCCGGACCTTGGCCGGAAGCGGCGACGCGATCACGGACCTGCATGTGTGGCAGGTCGGTCCCGGCCACTTTGCCGCCATCGTCGCCCTGGTGACGGAAACTCCCCGGGACAGTTCGTTCTACAAGGCCAGGTTGTCGCACCTCCACGGACTTTCGCACCTTACCGTCGAAGTCCGGGTTGCCTGACCCGGCGGCATGGCGCAGCAGGCTTGCGCCACGGGCCTGGCCATTGATTTGCCGCGGGGCGTCACAAGCCGGGCCGAAGTCGGCAGCGGCGCCCCAGCTCGCCGGGATGCAATTTTTTCACTCGGCCCGGGCCCCCGGCACCCCGGGCCAGGCGCGTGACCGCCGCCGGCCGGCGGCCCGGCCAGGAGCCTTCCTGGAAAAGCGCGCCAAGTCCCCGATATCCGCCTTTCCGCTTCCGGGCATGCCGCTTGCTGCCGGCTGGTCCCCGGGACCCCCTACAAGATGCCAACCGCCCCGGGATATCGGGTGGCAGGGATCGACTCTGACAAGGAGAAGCACGTGAAACGCAACAAATGGTTCATCGTGATGGCGTTGGCCGCCGCGGGCGTGATGGCCGGCTGCAACACCATGCATGGCGCGGGCCAGGACATCGAGCGCGGCGGGGAAAAGATCCAGGAGCACTCGCAGTAAGTACCGCTGGCCTGTCCTCCGCGCCTGTCCCACCCGCTCTCGAAAGGAGACCCCCATGCGTTCCATCCTGCTGTGGCTGCTGGGCGTGCCTATTCCCATCATTATCCTGATCGCCCTGCTCAGGTAGCGATGCCGGCGCGCACCACGTCGATCTCGAAAGGAAACACACCATGCAGAACACTCAGCCTGCCTCGGTTTATTCCGGCGCTCCCGACCTGCCCGCGGAATCGTCACGTTCGGCCGTGTCCTGGGGCGCCGTCTTCGCCGGCGCGGTCATCGCGGCCGCCGTCTCCGCCATGCTGGTCATCGGAGGGACCGGATTGGGGTTCCTGTCGATGTCTCCCTGGCGAAACGAGGGCGCGCCGGGCGCCGCGCTCGCCACCGGCTCCATTGTCTGGCTGCTGGTCTCGCAGATCATCGCGTATGGCGTGGCGGGATATATCACGGGCAGGCTGCGCACCAAGTGGACGGACGCGGCCCGCGACGAGGTCTACTTCCGCGACACCGCCCACGGCTTCCTGGTGTGGGCGCTGAGCGCCGTGGTCGGCTTGGTCGTGCTGGGATCGACGGTCGCCTCCGTCGTGTCGGGGACGGCCAAGGCCGGCGCCGCGGTCGCCGGCGCGGGGGCGAGCGCGGTAACCGCCGGAGCCGGCGAGGCGGCGCAAGCCAACGCGGACAAACTGTCGCTGGACTATTTCACCGACGCGCTATTGCGTCCCAACGATCCCTCGGTCTCCGGCGGCCAGGGCGATGCGCGGCAGGAAGTCTCGCGCATTCTCGCGCGCGGTGTCGTCAATGGCGAATTGAGCGACGCCGACCAATCCTACCTGGTCAAGCTGGTCGCACGGCAGTCCGGGCTGGACGAGGCCGCCGCCCGGCAGAGGCTCGAGCAGATCCAGGACCAGGCCAGGCAGGCGGCCCGGCAGGCCGGGCAAAAGGTTCGCGAAGCCGCGGATGCCGCGCGCAAGGCCGCCGCGGCTTTTGCGTTGTGGGCCTTTGCCTCCCTGCTGGTCGGCGCATTCGTGGCGAGCTTGGCCGCCACTTTCGGCGGACGGGCGCGCGACCTCTGACGTGCCCGCGTCCACCAGGCATGCAGGCCACGCCGCCCGTGCGGCCTGCATGCCTTTTCCTATTCGACCTGCAACCCGTCGCCCAGCAATTGGGTCAGGGCGCCGCATCCGCCTTCGAATCGACCATATGATTGTTAACAATAATATTGTGCTCTAAGATAGGCCCGACTCCCTGTCCGGAGGAGACGCAATGAACAGGATTTCGTTTCGCAGCCTGACGGCGTGCCTGGCCTTCGCGGCAGCCCTTCCCGCAGGCCTGGCCCATGCCCAGTCGTGGAAGCCGGATCACGGCATGGAATTCGTGGTGCCCGCGGGGCCGGGCGCCGCCCTGGATACCGCGGCGCGCGAGCTGCAGCACCTGCTGGAGCAGAAGAAGCTGCTGGACCAGCCCCTGGTCATCGTCAACAAGCCGGGCGGCAGCGGCGTGGTGGCCTTGCAGAGCTTGCGCTCGCACGAGGGCGACGCTCACTGGCTGGCCACCTTCACCACCGGCATGATCAGCGCCCGCGTACTGCATCCCGACGAGCTGTCCTATACCGAGATGACGCCCATCGCGCTGCTGCTCGAAGAGTCGATGCTGGTCGCGGTGCGCGCCGATTCCCCCTTGAAGAACGTGCACGACCTGGTCGACCATCTGAAGAAGAAACCCGATTCGTTGTCGATCGCGGTGGCCACGTCGGTGGGCAACCATATCCACCTGGCCATCGCCAAGCCGCTGAAAAAGGCCGGCGTGGACATCACCAAGCTGGTGATCGTGCCGTACAAGTCGTCGGGCGAATCCATTACCGCGCTCCTGGGCGGACACGTCGATGTCGTATCGGCCTCGTCGCCCAACGTCCTGTCGCAGTACAAGGCGGGCAAGATCCGGCTGCTGGCCGTGACCACGGCCGAGCGCTTGCCGGAACCCCTGGCGGACGTTCCGACCTGGAAGGAGCAGGGCATCGACGCCGTGTCCACTTCCGTGCAGGGCGTGCTGGGTCCCAAGGACATGAGCGCGGCGCAACTGCGGTACTGGGAATCCGCGCTGGAACAGGTGGCGGACAGCAAGGAGTGGAAAGACTTCCTGAAGACCCAGTTGTGGCGGCCGCGCTTCGCCGGGCATGGCGACATGCGGAAAACGCTGGACGCGGAATATGCGTCGACCCGCGACCTGCTGGTGGAATTGAAGCTGGCCAAGCCGTGACCCCGGGGGCGGCCGATCGGGCGAGCGGCCGCCATGGCCTCCGGTCAGGAGGCGGTCACGCCCGGCACGCCGCGCCGGATGTTGCGCGAATACTCCGCGGCGGTCCGCGTGGCCCGCGCCCGTTCGGTGTAGCGGCCGGCCCGCCGGTAGGCCGCCGGGCTGTCCGCGCCTTCGAGCGCGCCCAGATGGTACAGGTATTCGGGCAGATAGCCCGACAGCAGCAGCCGGTAATCCATCGGCAGGCCGGGCACGATCTGGTTGGCCAGCCGGTACACGATGGTCGTGCAGTTGGCGGTCAGCGTGTTGTAGAAGCGCGGCTCGTCGACCAGGCGGCTGGCCGTTTCCACATAGGACAGGAACAGCGCCCGCGCCGCGCCCGCGGGCATGCGTACCCTGTACAGGTAGCCGTCCTCGCCGCGCACGTTGGTGCGCACGCGCAGGCTGTCTTCTTCGGTGGAAGCCAGCACGGCCAGTTCGTACCGCCGGAAGAAGCCGCCGATCTCCGAGAATTCGTCGTCCAGCTTGCGGCGGATTTCGACCGAGAACACGACGTACTGTCCGTCGTCGAAGCCGAACGACACCATCGCGTGGGCGATCGCCGGACGGCCCCAGTACGACAGGGCCAGGTCAACCGAACCCAGGCGCGACAGATCGTAGACGCGCGTTTCCCAGCGCGCGTCGTAGTCGGACGCCGAGCGCCAATCGAAGTTGCGCACGTTGTGCAGGGTGACGAGATCGCCCTTTACCGTGCCATGGGTCAACCGGGATACCTCGGGCATCCATCGGCGTTCATTGGAAGGGCGCACGCCCACTCGCCACCAGGCCAGCAGGGCCGCCGCGGCCGCGCCGAACAGCCAGGCCGGCAGGCTGGCGCCGAGCGCCACGCCGGCCAGCGCGGCCGCGGCGAGCGCAAGCCACGCCGCCGGCAGCGCGACTCGCGCGCGGCCCGTCCACGGGGCCTGGAACCAGAGGGCGAATGCGCCCCAGACGGCGCCGGCCAGTATCGCGAACGCGAGCGCGATCGGCAGGATCATGGAGTCGCCGAGGTCCGGGCCCCCGCGTGGCGCGCGCCGGCCTCGCGGTCCTGGCTGCGCCAGCCGGCGCGCAATCCGGCGATCTGGCGGAGCGCCGCCTGCGACATCTTCCACCAGCCGAACGGACGCGGGTCGGCCAGCATGCTGAGCGCGCGCGCATAGTCCAGAGTCAGGCCGGGCGTCCACGCCATGGTCAGGGCGCGCTTGCGGATCTGCGCCGCCACCCACAGTTCCGGGGTCAGCACCAGGCGTATCAGCACGCCCCAGCCGGCATCCGGCCACCGCAGGCGGCCGACCACGCCGTCCAGGGCGGCTTCCAGCGCGCCGGATACGGAGCTGGAACAATTGCGGTGCGTCAGGTTGTAGGTCGTGTCGCCGCGATACTGCTCCCAGAACGCCTGCAGCCGGGCCGCATCGTAGTTGCGGATGCGCACCTGCACCGTGGACGGGCACCAGGCCCGGGACTCGGTGGGGTAGTCGGGCTGGAACTTGCCGGGGATATCGTTCTCGGCGGTGGCGCGCAGCAGCGTGCCGAATTGCTCGGGGGACTGGTCGATTTCCTCGGCCGGATACAGGCTGACATACACGCCCTCGGGCGATTCCAGCGCGGCATGGCCCGTCGACACGACCCCGTTGACGTCGACGGCGGCGATGTAGCGGTCCACCACGGGGTAGCTGCGGGTTTGCGCCTTGGCCGAGCCGGACGGCGTCCAGACGTGGACGGTCAGCGCGCGCTCGGATTCCAGCGGCGGTCCGTCGAATACCGTTTGCGCCGGGCCGTTCGCGAGGGTGGGCATGAAGTCCTGGCGCGGGTTGTCGGCGAGCGCCGGATTGGCGTCCAGGTGCCGGACCCGGCGGGCCAGGGACAGCAGCTTCAGGCCCGAGATCGCCAGGAACAGCCCCACGCAGTACGGCACCGTGCCCACATAATGCGTCGGATAGGGCTGGAAAAAGAAGATGGCCAGCAGGATCTCGGCCACGCCGGAGGCAAAGACATAGCGCCAGCGCTCATAGCGCACCACATACGAGGCGATGCACTGCATCAGCCCGTCCGCCAGGAACAGCAGGCCGAATATCATCGACAGCACGAAATGCCCATGATGGTGTCCGGCCAGGACCAGGATGCCGGCCGTCAGCACGAAGATCCCTTTCGTGTAGCGCAGCACGCGCTGTCCGCCGACGCCGGACTTGGCGATCGCCAGCGTGCACAATCCTTCGACGATGAACAGCGCCGCGAAGACATTCAGCGGGAAGTACAGCGCGGAGTCCAGCGCGTCGATGACCACCGCGACGCCGGCGACCAGCAGCAGCGCGCCGGCGAGGACGAGCGCGCGGGCGCGCTTGCGCAGGTAATCGACGCCCAGGAGCAGCAAGACCAGGTGACTCATGCCTTCGACGTCCCTCCGGCAGGCGCGCGAGACGATCCAGGGGTTTCCTTGGCGGCCGCGCCCGTCGAAAATAAGGGCCAGGGCAGGACCGCGTCAATACCTGGCGCCGCGGACGATTAACAAAATGCTTCCGAACCGGTGGTGAAATGCGAGAGACAGCCGGACCGGCACGCCGCTTGCTGGGCCGGCCCCGACATGCCTGACATCGTGCAATTGCGTCCCGAGGGCCTGTACTGCCCGGCCGGCCGGTTCTACATCGACCCCTGGCAGCCGGTGGCCACCGCGGTCCTGACCCATGGCCATGGCGACCATGCGCGAGCGGGCATGGGCTGCTATCACGCCAGCGCGCAAGGCCTGCCGATCCTGCATTGGCGGCTGGGCGAACAGGACTACCGGCCCCACGACTACGGCGCGGCGTTCACGCTCGGCGACGCCCGCGTGTCCCTGCACCCCGCGGGCCACGTGCTGGGCTCGGCGCAGGTCCGCATCGAGGCCGGCGGCGAGGTATGGGTCGTCTCCGGCGACTACAAGCGCCAGCCCGATCCCACCTGCAGTCCGTTCGAAGTCGTGGCCTGCGATACCTTCATCACCGAGGCCACCTTCGGCCTGCCGATCTATCGCTGGCCGGAAGCCGCCGACGTGGCGCGCGAGATCGTGCGGTGGCGGGACCGCTGCGCGGCGCGCGGCGAGGCCGCGATTCTCTATTGCTACGCGCTGGGCAAGGCGCAGCGGCTGCTGGCCGAACTGAAGCCGTGGATCGACCGGCCGGTCTACCTGCACGGCGCCATCGCCTCGGGAGTGGAGGTGTACCGCCGGGCCGGCATCGACATGGCCGATACCCGCCTGGTCATCGATCCGGACAACGCGGCCCCGACGCGCGGTACGGGGTTCGCGGGAGAACTGGTCCTGGCGCCGCCGGCGGCCGCGGGTAGCGCGTGGCTGCGGCGGTTCCGCAAGGCGCAGCAGGGCTTCGCGTCCGGCTGGATGCGCCTGCGCGGCAACCGGCGCCGCCGCAACCTGGACCGCGGCTTCGTCGTGTCCGACCACGCGGACTGGCCGGCCCTGCTGCGCACGATCCGCGAGACGGGCGCGCGCAGGGTGATCGCCACGCACGGCGACGCCGATGCACTGGTGAGGACGTTGAACGAGACCGGCCTGGCCGCGGAAACGCTGGCCACGCGGTACGGCGAGGACGATCAGGGGAGGCCGGCCGAGGCATGAAGCGATTCGCGGCGCTGTATCGGGAACTGGACCAGGCCACCGCGATCCTGGACAAGCGCGCGGCGGTGGTGGCGTACTTTCGCGATGCGCCGCCGCGCGACGCCGCGTGGGCGCTGTACCTGCTGGCGGGCGGCAAGATCACCGGCGCGCGCCGCAAGATCGCCGGCGTGGCCGAATTGCGCGCCTGGGTCGCCGCCGCTTCGAACACCGCGCCCTGGCTGGTCGAGGCCAGCTATGCCCAGGTGGGCGACCTGGCGGAAACGCTGGCGCTCCTGGTGCCCGATCCGGCACAGGCGGCGCCGGAGCGCGGCCTGGCCGACTGGATCGAGGAGATCCTGCTGCCGGTGGCCAATCGCGACGAAGCCGAGCGCCGCGAAGTCGTCGTCGCCGCCTGGCGCGGCCTGCCTTTCGACGAACGGCTGGTCTTCAACAAGCTCCTGACCGGCGCGCTGCGCGTGGGCGTGTCGCAACGCATGGTGCAGCAGGCGCTGGCGGAGATGTCGGGCCTGCCTATCGCGCGGATCGCCCAGCGCATGCTGGGAACCTGGACGCCGAGCCCGGCCTTCCTGCGCGACCTGCTCAGCGAGGAAGCGCTGCCGGGCGATCGCCAGCAGCCCTATCCGTTCTTCCTGGCCTCGCCGCTGGAAGGCGACCCCGCCGGCCTCGGCGCGATCGACGACTGGCTGATCGAATGGAAATGGGACGGCATCCGGGCGCAACTGATCCGGCGCCACGGCGAGGTGGCCCTGTGGTCGCGCGGCGAAGAACGCCTGGACGGACGGTTTCCGGAAGTCGAGGCCGCCGCGGCCGCCCTCGGCGTCGATTGCGTGCTGGATGGCGAGCTGCTGGCCTGGCAGGATGCCGCGGCCGGGCCGATGGCGTTCTCGGCCTTGCAGACCCGCATCCAGCGGCTGAAGCCGGGACCCAGATGGCTGGCCGAGGCGCCGGTCCGGATGCTGGCCTACGACCTGCTGGAACTGGACGGAACGGACCTGCGGGAGCTGCCGCAGGCCGAGCGCCGCCGCCGGCTGGAGGACCTGCTGCGCCGGCATCCCGAGCCCCACCTGGGCCTGTCGCCGGCCGTGGCGCCCGCCAGTTGGGAGGCTGCCGCCGCCTTGCGGGAGGAATCCCGCGGGCGCGGCGTGGAAGGCTTCATGCTCAAGCGCGCGGTCGCCCCGTACCAGAGCGGCCGGCGGCGCGGGGACTGGTGGAAATGGAAGATCGATCCGCTGACCGTCGATGCCGTGCTGCTGTATGCGCAGTCCGGCCACGGCCGCCGCAGCACCCTCTATACCGACTACACCTTCGGCCTGTGGGAAGGCGATGCGCTGGTGCCCGTGGCCAAGGCCTATTCGGGCCTGGACGACAAGGAAATCCTGGAGCTGGACCGCTGGCTGCGCGCCCACACGCGCGAGCGCTTCGGCCCCGTGCGTTCGGTCGAGCCGGTCCAGGTGTTCGAGCTGGGCTTCGAAGGCGTCAACCTGTCCAGGCGGCACAAATCCGGCGTGGCGGTGCGCTTCCCGCGCATCCTGCGCTGGCGGCACGACAAGCCGGCCGCGGAAGCGGACCGGCTCGAGACCCTCAAGGCGCTGGCGCGATGACGGGAGCGTCCGGGAAACGGGAGGGACCGCTGGCGGCCTGGTTCGCGGCGCGTGGCTGGAAGCCCGCGGCGTTCCAGCGCGAGACATGGCGGCGGTACCTCGCCGGCGAATCCGGCCTGCTGCACACCCCAACCGGCAGCGGCAAAACCCTGGCGGCTTTCGGCGGACCCTTGCTGGAAGCGCTGGCCGATCCCGCGGCGGCCCGCCCGGCGGCGGGCGAAGGGCCGCGCGTGCTGTGGGTCACGCCGCTGCGCGCGCTGGCGGCCGATACCGCCCGCGCCCTGGCGCAGGTCGCGCAGGAACTGGGCATCGCATGGACCGTGGCGCTGCGTACCGGCGATGCCGGCGCGCGCGACAAGCGGCTGGCCCGCCAGGGCAAGGCGGAGGTCCTGGTGCTCACGCCCGAGTCGCTGGCGCTGCTCCTGTCCTATGCGGACGCGTCGTCGCGCTTCGTCGCGTTGCGCTGCGTGGTGGTGGACGAATGGCACGAACTGCTGGGCAACAAGCGCGGCGTGCTGCTGCAACTGTGCCTGGCCAGGCTGCGGCGCCTGTCGCCGCGCCTGCGCACCTGGGGCCTGTCCGCCACGCTGGGCAACCTGGAGGAAGCGCGCGCCGTGCTGCTGCCGCATGCGCCGGACAGCCCGCTGGTCGCCGGGGCGCGGCCGCGCCGCATCGTCATTTCGACCCTGCTGCCGGAACGCGCCGGCGGATTGCCATGGGCCGGACATCTCGGCCTGTCCCAATTGCCGCGCGTGTTCCAGCGGCTGTTCGAGGTGCGCGCCAGCCTGCTGTTCACGAACACGCGCGCCCAGGCGGAACTGTGGCATCGCGCGCTGGAATCGATATGGCCGGAAGATCCGGCGACCCTGGCGCTGCACCACGGCTCGCTGGACCCCCGGTTGCGCGCCGCGGCCGAACAGGGCCTGCGCGAGGGCAGGGTGCGTTGCGTGGTGGCCACCTCCAGCCTGGATCTGGGCGTGGATTTTCCCGCGGTGGACCAGGTCCTGCAGATCGGCAGTCCCAAGGGCGTCGCCCGGCTGGTGCAGCGGGCCGGACGCGCCCGGCATCGCCCGCGAGAGCCGGGCCGCGTCATCTGCGTGCCGTCCCAGGCGCTGGAGCTGATCGAATACGCCGCCGCCCGGCAGGCCATCGCGCGGGGAGCCATCGAGTCGCGCCCTCCGCCGCGCGGCAGCCTGGACGTGCTGGCGCAGCATGCCGTCACGCTGGCGCTGGGCGGCGGATTCGAAGCCGATGCCCTGTACCGCGAAGTGCGCGCCACCCATGCCTATGCCGCGCTGGATCGGGCGGCCTGGCAGGCCGTGCTGGACTTCATCGTGCAGGGTGGTCGGGCGCTGCGCAACTATCCCGAATTCCGCCGGGTGGAGCGCGACGGCGACGGCCGTTACCGCGTGCATGACCGCCGAGTCGCGCTGCGCCACCGGCTGTCGATCGGCACCATTGCCGCCGACGGCGCGGTCGCCGTGAAGTACCTGCGGGGCGGCGGCCTCGGGTCGGTGGAGGAGGGCTTCCTGGCGCGCCTGCGGCCGGGCGACCGCTTCCAGTTCGCGGGCCGCGCGCTGCAACTGGTGCGGCTGGAGGACATGACGGCCTATGTGCGGCGGGCCAAGGACGGCGACGGCCCGGTCGCCACCTGGCAGGGCGGCCGCATGCCCCTGTCGACGCAGTTGGCGAGCGAGGTGGAAAATCTCTACGCCCACCCCGGCGCCCACCCCGAGATGCGCGCCGTCGAACCGCTGCTGCGGATCCAGCAGCGGGCCGGCATGTTGCCGGATCGCGGACGCCTGGTCGCCGAACGCATCGGCACGCGCCGCGGCATGCACCTGTTCCTGTTCCCGTTCGCGGGGCGCGCCGTGCACGAGGGGATGGCGGCCATGATGGCGCTGCGCTGGGGCCGGCGGCAAGCCAACACGTTTTCCTACACCGTCAACGACTACGGCCTGATGCTGACGCTGGCGGAGCCCGCCGTCGTGGACGAGGCGCTGCTGCGGGCCTTGCTCAGTCCCGACGGCATGGCCGAAGACCTGCGCGAGGGCGTCAACCTGGGCGAGCTGGCGCGCCGGCAATTCCGCGAAATCGCGCGGGTGGCCGGCCTGCTGGTGCCATCCCTGCCGGGCAGGGCCGCCCGGTCGCTGCGCCAGGTGCAGGCCTCCAGCGGCCTGCTCTACGACGTGCTGCGCCGCTACGATCCCGGTCATCTGCTGCTGGCGCAAGCCGAACGCGAGGTCTTCGAATTCCAGCTGGAAGCGCCCCGGCTCATGGCGGCGTTGCGCGATTGCGCGGGCCGCAGCGTGGCGCTGTGCGAGCCCCGCACGCTCACTCCCCTGTCCTTCGCCCTGTGGACGGAAAGCCTGCGCGGCCATCTGAGCACCGAAACCTGGCAGGTCCGGGTCCGGCGGGCCGCCGCGCGACTGGAGAAGCGCTATGCCGGGATCGCGTGACGACGCGCTGCGGGTCCGGCTCGCCGGCGAGCCCATGCTGCTGCTGGGCGCGCGCGCCATGTACTGGCCCGCGCGGTCCCGTCTGGTCATCGCCGATCTGCACCTGGGCAAGAGCCACGTGTTTCGCCGGGCCGGGATTGCGGTGCCCGGCGGCGCCACGCACGACGACCTGCAACGCCTGGCGCGCCTGGCGGCCGCGACGGCCGCGCGCGAACTGTGGATCGTGGGCGACGTGCTGCATGGTCCGGCGGCGGGGACCGGCTGGCGCGACGCGTGGGGGCGGTGGCGGCGGGAACATGCGGAACTGGATGTGGCGGCGGTCGCCGGCAATCACGACCGCGCGCTGGCCCGCGCCCTGCTGGAAGTGCGTCTGCTGGGCGATGCGCAGGACGACGGGCCGTTCCTGTTCCGCCATCTGCCGCATGCCGATCCCCGGGGCCGCCACGTGATCGCCGGGCACGCGCATCCCCGGGCGCGCGTGCCCGGCGTCCCGCGCACCTGGCCGGCGTTCTGGCTCAAGGAAGGCCTCACCGTGCTGCCCGCGTTTTCCGATTTCACGGGAGGCCATGCGGTGGACGCCGGCAGGGGCGACGCGATGGTGGCCTGCGTGGAAGGGACGCCCCTGCCGGTCGGGTTCGATCCGGCGGCTTGAGCGGTCGAGACGCCCGGCCGCGTTTCGTGTCCAAAAAATGTATACAGTATTCGGTGTTCGGAATCTGGTATATTGGACCCCGTATGCAATAACTGCCGGGGTCCGGCGGCCGCGACGATTCCGTGGCGGCGCCGGCTCCCCCCCTGCCTTGGGCGCCATGAACGACTTCCTGGAAAAAATCCAACCCATCGATCTCCTGAGTGAGCGGGTCTACCGCCAGTTGCGCTCCTATCTGTGGTCGGGCAACGTCCGCTGGGGCGAGACCCTGCGCGAGAGCGTCCTGGCCACGCGCCTGGGCGTATCGCGCACGCCGGTGCGCGAAGCGCTCACCCGCCTGGCCGGCGAGGGTTTCCTGGAGAACCGCGGCCGCAGCTTCGCCGTGCCGCTGCTCACGGAAGACGACATCGAAGAGATCTACCACCTGCGCGTGCTGCTCGAGACCGACGCGGCGCGCATGGCGGCGGTCGCGGTCAGGCAGCATCCCTCGCGCATCAAGCGCGTCCAGGAAGCGATCGAGCACGCCAGGCGGGCGGTGGACGACGGCGACGACGAAGGCTTCATCTCGTCCAACCACGATTTCCGCGCCGCATGGCTGGACCTGGTGGGGAACCGGCGGCTGGTCGCCGGCGTGGAGCTCTACGCCGGCCTGGTCCGTTCGCTGCAGATCCTCAGCCTGGGCGATCGCGAACGGCAGGTGGTGGTGCTGGAGTACATGGAAAGGATTTGCCAGGACATGAAATCCGGCGACGCCGAAAAAGCCGCCCAGACCATGCTGGACTATCTCTCGATCGCCCGCGCCGCCATGCAGCAAAGCCTGCCGGTCGCGCTCGAGAACCAGGCTTCCTAGAGAAAGATTCCCGTCATTTCCCGGAGGAGGGATCATGTTCCGCACATCCAAGACCGCCGCGCTGCTCGGCGCGGTGCTGCTATCGCTCGCTGGTGCCGTCCAGGCGTACCCCGACAGGCCCATCCGGCTGGTCCAGCAGTTCGCGCCCGGCGGCGGCAGCGATTCGGTCGCCCGCCCGCTGGCTCCCGAGCTGGAGAAGATCCTGGGCCAGACGATCGTCATCGAGAACAAGCCGGGCGCCAACGGCGTCATCGCCAACCAGGACGTCGCCAACGCGGCGCCCGACGGCTATACGCTGCTGTTCGCCGCTGCCGGCCCCATGGTCGCCGCCCCGCACCTCTACGACCTGCGCATCGATCCGGGCAAGGCGTTCGTGCCCGTGGCGCTGGTCGTGAAGACGCCCTACGCCATCCTGGTCCATCGTTCGACCAATGTGTCGTCGCTGCAGGAACTGCTGGAACTGGCCCGCAAGGACCCGGGCGCCGTGACCTACGGCACGTCCGGCGTGGCGGGGGCGCCGCACCTGGCGGGCGAAATGCTCAGCGCGGCGACCGGCGTCAAGTTCCTGCCGGTTGCCTACAAGGGCATGGGCCCGGCCATGAACGCCGTGCTCGGCGGCGAAGTGAAGTTCGCCTTCGCCGACATTCCCTATGCCGCGCCGCAAATCGATTCCGACCGCGTCAGGATCCTGGCCGTGACCGGCGACAAGCGCTCGGCGCCGCTGCCGGACGTGCCCACCGTCAAGGAACTGGGCATCGCGGACTACGAGTCGGGGACCTGGTACGGCATCTTCGCGCCCAAGGGCACGCCGCCGGAGGTCGTCAAGAAGCTCAACGACGCCGTGAACCAGGCGCTCGACGGGGACCTGCGCGAGCGTTTCCTCAAGCAGGGCATGGACCCGGCCTCCAACATGAGCGCGGAACAGTTCGCCGAGTTCGTGAAGGACGATGACCGGCGCCTGGCCGAGGTCATCAAGAAGGCCAATATCAAGATCGAGCCCTGACGATGAGCGTCGAGGCCTTCGACTACGAAGCCGATATCGTCGTCGTCGGCGCGGGAGCGTGCGGCCTGATGGCCGCGTACCGCGCCGGCCGCCGCGGACTGGATGTCGTGCTGCTGGAAAAGGATTCCCGCCACGGCTGCAACGCCGAGATCGCCAGCGGTTCGGTACCGGCCGCGCCCACGGCGCACCAGCGCCGCGCCGGCGTGGCCGACTCCGTCGAGCAGATGATGGGCGATATCCTGCGCAAGAGCGGCAACCAGGCCGACCCGGAAATCGTGCGCGCGCTGTGCGAGCGCTCGCCGGAGCTGATCCGGGTGTTCGAGGAAGATCTGGGCGTGGCCATGGAGCTCAACACCGACGCGGGGCGCTACGGGTTCTCGGCGCTGCGCCTGCACAACGGACCCGGCCGCACCGGCGCGCCGCTCATCCAGGCCCTGCGGCGCGCGCTGGGCGCAATGGACAACGTGACCTATGCGGACCGCACGCCGGGCGCCGGCCTGATCTCCGACGACGCCGGCGCGGTCGTGGGCGTGCTGGCGGGCATGCAGGCCGAACAGCGGCTGGGCGCCAGGCGGGTGATCCTGGCCTGCGACGGCTTCGGCTCCAACCAGGAAATGATCGCCCGCTATATCCCCGAGATGCGCGGCGTGGAGTCCATCGGCGTGCAGGGCAATACCGGCGACGCCATCCGCTGGGGCATGGAACTGGGCGCGGCCGTCGCCCACATGAGCGGCTACCAGGCGCACGGCCTGGTGTGCGCCGGCTACGGCACGCGCCTGGTCCCGGAAATCCCGCAGCTCGGCGCCGTGATCGTCAACCGCCAGGGCGAACGCTTCGCCCGCGAAGACCAGGGCTATTCCGAATTCGCCCGCCAGGTGCGGTCGCAGCCTGGCCAGGCGGCGGTGGCGATCTTCGACCAGCGCATGGTCGACGTCGTGGCGCGGCTGGACCACTGGAAGGACACGGTGGCGTCGGGCGCCGTCAAGTCGGCACCGACGCTGGATGCGCTGGCCGGCCTGTTCAAGCTGCCCCGGGCCGCCGTCGAACACAGTTTCGCCCAATGCCGGGGAGAGCGTCCCGACCCCTTCGGCCGCGCCCGCTTGCCGGTGCCCGCCGAAGGTCCTTTCCACGGCGCCGTCATCACGGGGGCCATGGTGCATACGCAGGGCGGCCTGGTGGTGGACGTGCACGCGCGCGTGCGCCGGCCGGACGGCTCGGCCATCCCGAATCTCTACGCCGGCGGCGGCTCCGCGGCGGGCCTGTCGGGCGATCGCCCGGAAGGCTATCTGTCCGGCAACGGATTGCTGAGCGCGTACGGCCTGGGGCTGATCGCGGGCGACCATGCCGCCGCCGCGCTGCTGTCCGATTCCCACTGAGAACATCGCATGCCATCGCCTTCCCATGCCCAACAAGACCGCCAGGCCTGCGAGCAGGCGCTGCGGCAACTGTTCGACTGGGCCGTTTCGGTCGAGCCCGCCGACATCCCCGCCGACGCCCGGCGGCGCGCCGCGCAGATCCTGTTCGACGACATCTCCGCCATGACCGGCGCCTGGCACGAGCCCGAGCTCCAGCGCCTGTATCCGGTGCTGATGCAGGGCAGCCGCGGCAGCGAATCCACCGTGTTCTGCCGGCCGGGCGCCAGGGCCGACCGGGAGACGGCCGCCGTGGCGAACGCCGTCGCCGCCAACTGGCTGGAACTGGACGAAGGCTATCGCGCCACGCCGTGCCATGCCGGCCTGTATGTCCTGCCCGCGCTGCTGGCCAGCGCCGAAGCCGACGGTACGCCGACCGATACCCTGATCGCCACGCTGGCGGTCGCCTACGAACTGATCACGCGCGTGGCGCGGGCCTTTCCCCAGCAGCCGGCCGTGATGCAGTCGCACGGCCGGTTCGCCGCCCTGGGGGCGGCCATGGCCGTGGCGCTGCACCGGCGCCTGACCGCGTCCCGACTGATGGACGTCGCCGGCGCCGCCGCGACCTTGATCACCCCGGCGCCGCGCAATCACCTGGCGCTGGGCGCGCTGGTGCGCAACGTGTGGGCGGGCGTGGGCGCCCGCGCGGGCATGAATGTCGTGGACTGGGCGGCCGCCGGCATCGTCGGCTCGCCGGGCAGCCTCTACGATGTCTATTGCACCGTGCTGCGAGGCGGTTTCCGGCCCGGGGCGCTGACCGAAGCGCTGGGCGCGTCGTGGGCGGTGACGCAGGGCTACACCAAGATGTACGCGTGCTGCCAGCACCTGCATGCCGCCGTCGAGGCCGTGCTGGATATCCGCGCCATGGTCCGGGAAAAGGGCGTGGACCAGGTGGCCGAGGTCCGCGTGCTGACCCACGAGCTGGCCCTGCCGCTGCAGAATCCCCGGCCGCACAATACGCTGTCGGCCAAGTTCTCGATGTCGCACGCGATCGCGGCGGCGCTGCTCGCCGGCCAGGGGGGCGCGGACGCCTTCAATAGCGCCACCGTATCCGACGCCGCCATGCAGGCCTTGCGCGAGCGCGTGACCATGGCTCCCTGGCCGGGGCCCATCCCGCCCGCGCCCAACGACCGGCCCGCGCGGGTCGAGGTCCGCTTCGCCGATGGCACCTCGCTGGCCGGCGAATGCCTGTCGGCGCGCGGCGGCGCGGACCGGCCGTTCGCGCCCGAGGAACTCATGGAAAAGATACGGCAGCTCACCGGCAGGACCTACCCGGCGCTGGCCGACGTGGCGGCGCGGGTGATCGAAGGCAACAGCCCGCTGGTCGGCCGCCCCTGGCCGGAAACGGTGCGGGCCATGCAGGCCGGGGCACGCGCGGAGGCGGCATGAAAATACTGTTCCAGAGCCTGATCGAAATGGGCCGCACGCCGGCCTACTTCTCCGGCATGCAGGCGCGCGCCGCGGCCATCGCGCGCCCCGGCGTCGAGGTGGAATTCGTCGGCATGCCCGCGGGCATCTACGGCCGCCACGCGCCCTCGGAAGTGCTCAAGTACCCCTACGTGGCCGCCATGACCGAGCAGTTCATCCTGGACAACGCGCTGCGCGCCCAGGCCGAAGGCTATGACGTGTTCGCCATCGGATCCGTGCAGGATCCGGCGCTGGAGCAGGCGCGGGCGCTGGTGGATATTCCCGTGGTCGGCTACGGCGAGTCGGCGATGCATTTCGCGTGCTGCCTGTCCACCCGGTTCGCCGTGCTGGTGTTCGAGCCGGGCTTCGACCAGATGATGGACCTGCGCGTCCAGCGGCTGGGCCTGGCCGCGCGCGCCTTGCCCACCATGCTGATCGACGCCAGCTTCGACCAGGTCAGCCGCGGGCTCGCGGAAAGCGAGCGCATCGTGGAGGTCTTCACGCGCGCCGCGCGCCAGGCCATCGCGCAGGGCGCCGAGGCCATCATTCCGGGCCAGTTGTACCTGAGCGAAGCCGTGGCGCGCGCGGGCCTGACCCGCATCGACGATGCGCCCGTCATAGACGGCCTCGCCGCCAACCTGAAGATGGCCGAGGCGATGGCCGACCTGAAGTCGCTGGGCATCGGCGCGACCCGGCGCGGCTACCTCCACGCGCGTCCTCCCGCCGAAGTGATCGAGCACGTCCGGCGCGTGCAGAAGCGCGACGAGATCGCGGCGGCCCTGTCCGGAAAGGCCGGCAGCGGCGCCGCTTCCTGAGCCGCAGGCCATGGTTGACGCGCCCTCGTCCCGATCGCCGCGCGCCCCGGCGCCGGCCCGGGCGGCCGGCGGCCCGGCCGTGGCCGCGCGCATTCCGATCACCCTGATCACGGGATTCCTGGGCAGCGGCAAGACCACGCTCGCGAACGCCGTGCTGCGCAACCCCGCCTTCGCCGGCACGCTGGTGATCGTCAACGAGTTCGGGGAAGTGGGCCTGGACCACCTGCTGGTGAGCAGCGCCCAGGACCAGGTGGTGCTGCTCGACTCCGGCTGCCTGTGCTGCGCGGCCTCGGGCAGCCTGCGCGACACGCTGATCGATCTCTTCGCCCGGCTTGCCGGCGGCGCCGTCGAGCCGTTCGGGCGGATCTTCGTGGAAACCAGCGGCCTGGCGCATCCGGGGCCGCTGGTGGCCACCGTGATCGGGGATTCCGCCATCCGGCCGCGCTGCGCGCTGGCGCAGGTGATGACGCTGGTGGACTCGGTCAACGGCATGGACACCTTGAAGGAATACTCGGAAGCGCGGCACCAGGTCGCGTTCGCCGACCAACTGGTCATGACCAAGACGGACCGGGTCGCCGAACGGGACGCGCGGCGCCTGTCCGACGCGCTGCATGCCCTCAATCCGAACGCGCCGGTGGGGCGCTGGCATCCGGGCATGGCGCCCGGGCCCCTGTTTCGCAACCCCGACCCGTCCGGCTCCTCGGTCCTGGAGCGTCCCGAGGTCTGGCTGGGCAACCTGGCCAGCGCCCGCCGCATGGCGCAAGAGGACGGGCGCGATGCCGCGGCCGACCCCCGCCCGCTGTTCGGCGGCGAGCCGGGCACGGGGGGGCGGCCTTCTCCCCACGGGCAGGCCTACCGGCGCGTGAGCACGCATACGCTGCATTTCGGCGAGGGCGCGCTGTCGTGGGCCGCGTACGCGGCCTGGACGCAGGCGATCGCCGCGCGCCTGGGGCGCAGGCTGCTGCGCTGCAAAGGGGTGCTGCGCATGGAGGACGGCCAGGCCTGGGTGGTGCAGGGCGTGCAAGGCTACTTCGCGCCGCCCGAGCGCCTGCCCGTCGATACGCAGTGGCCGGGCCGGGCCTTCCTGGTCTGCATCGTGGACGACGTCGCGCCCGGGGAACTGGCGGCGATCGCGGCCGCCGTCCCCGAATTTCCCGGTTTTTCCGATTCACCGCCTTTCCCTTCCGACGACAATCATGGCTGACAGCTTCATTCTCCGCGGCGGCACCGTCGTGCGTCCCGACCATGCGCCCCAGGCGCTGGACATACTCGTCGATGACGGCAGGATCGCCGCGCTGCTCACGCCCGGCACGCCCGTGCCGCCGCATGCGGCCGAGCGCCGCGTCGACGGGCTGCACGTATTTCCCGGCCTGATCGAGGCCCACATGCACTTCGGGTTCGGCGAGAAAATCACCGAATACCAGACCGAAACGGCCCATGCCGCCGTGGGCGGCTTCACGACGATCCTGGCCTATTTCCTGAACAACGAGGCCTACGGCGACGTCTACCGGCGTGAGCAGGCCTATGCCGAGCCGCGCGTGCATACCGACTACGGCTTTCACTTCAGCACGGCGTCCGAGCTGCACCTGGAAGAGTTGCCTTCGTACGTGAAGGACTACGGCGTGACGTCATTCAAGTACTTCATGAACTTCAAGGGCGAGGAAGGGCGCTATCTCGGCCTGGACGGCACCGACGACGGCTATTTCTACGCCCTGCTCGCGCGGGCCGCCGAAACGGGCGGCGTGACCGTGGTGTGCCACACCGAGAACATCGAGATCGTGAACCGCCTGCGCAACGCCCAGCTGCAGGCCGGCCTGGACACCCTTCGCCAATGGGAAGCGATCAAGCCGCCGATCACCGAGGCCGAGGCGACCGTCAGGGCCATGCTGTTCGCCGAAACCCTGGGCGCGACCATCTATATCCCGCACATGAGCTCGCGGATGGGCCTGGACGAAGTGCGGCACTGGCGCCGGCGCTACGACCGCGTATTCGTCGAGACCTGCCCGCATTACCTGACGCACACCAGCGACATGGACCTCGGCGGCATGGGCAAGGCGAATCCGCCGTTCCGCGGCGAGGCCGAGCGCGAGGCCCTGTGGGAAGGGCTGTTCGACGGCACGGTCGACGTGGTGGCTTCCGACCATTGCCCGCGCAAGCGCGCGACCAAGGACAAGAGCCTGTGGCTGGCCTCGCAGGGCTTCCCGGGCACCGCCACGATCCTGCCGGTGCTGCTGCACGAGGGCCACCACCGCCGCGGCCTGCCGCTGCAGCGCATCGCCCAACTGGTCTGCGGCGCGCCGGCGCGCATCTTCGGCATCGACGGCCGCAAGGGCGACCTGGCGCCCGGCATGGACGCCGACCTGACGCTGGTGGATCTCGGCCTCGAGCGCACGGTGCGTCACGAGGACCTGCTGTCCTACTCCGACTACAGCATCTACGACGGCTGGACCTTCAAGGGCTGGGCGGTGGAAACCCTCCTGCGCGGCAAGACCATCATGAAGGACGGCAAGCTCACGGGTGCGCCCGGCGACGGCCGCTACCTGTTCCGCCGCAACGACGGCACCCTGGATTCGACACGCTAGAGGCAATACGCCGGAGGAAATCGGACATGAAACCCTGGGACACAGTCATCAGCGAAGAAGAGCAGCGCGCGTACGCGGCGTCCGGCTTCGGCCGCCCCAGCGGCCTGGGCCGGCGCCCCGCGCTGCTGATCATCGACGTGCAGTACCGCACCGTGGGAACGCAGCGCCAGCCTTTCTGGGACGCCATCAAGGAATTCCCGACTTCCTGCGGCGACGCCGGCTGGAAAGCGGTGGACGCCCTGGTCCCCCTGCTCGCGCTGTTTCGCGAAAAGGGCTGGCCCGTGCTGTATCCGCACGTGGCGCCCAAGCAGGCCTACGACGGCGGCCGGCTGGCGGAAAAGGTCCCCGCCATCATGGGCATCCCGGCCAAGGGCTACGAGTTCGTGGCCGAGGTCGCGCCGCGGCCCGACGACGTCCTGCTGCCCAAGAAGCACCCCAGCGCGTTCTTCGGCACGGCGCTGTGCAGCCACCTGATCGACAAGCAGGCCGATACGGTGATCGTGGCCGGCTGCACCACCAGCGGCTGCGTGCGCGGCACGGTGGTCGACGCCTTCTCGCTGAACTTCAAGGTCGCGGTGCCCCAGGAGTGCGTCTACGACCGGGGCGCGACGTCCCATGCCGTGAACCTTTTCGACATCGGGCAGAAGTACGCGGACGTGCTGCCGGTGGCGGATCTCATGACTCAACTGCGCAATATCGACTGACAACGGGAGTTCGAACCATGTCCACATTCAAGACCGCCTCGCGCCTGCTGGCGGGCCTGGCGCTGGCCGCCAGCGCCGCCGCCCATGCCGCCTATCCCGAAAAGCCGATCACCCTGGTCGTGCCCTTTCCCTCCGGCGGCGGCACCGACGCCACCGCGCGCCTGGTCGCGGGCGCCATCAGCCCCATCCTGGGCGCGAACATCGTGGTCGAGAACCGCGCCGGCGCGGCCGGTTCGATCGGGGCCCAGGCCGTGGCCGGCGCCAAGCCGGACGGCTATACGCTGTTCTTCACCACGACCGGCGCGCTGGTCATCAATCCGCACCTGTACAAGAACCTGCGCTACGGCGCCGACGACTTCACGCCGATCGCGCCGGTGGGCGAATCGGCCAACGTGCTGGTGGTCAATCCGGACGTGCCGGCCAAATCGGTGAAGGAACTGATCGAACTGGCCAAGGCCAGCCCCGGCAAGTACACCTACGGGTCGTCCGGCGTGGGCAGTTCCAGCCACCTGGCCGGCGTCATGCTGGAGTCGCTCACCGGCATCAAGCTGACCCATGTTCCCTACAAGGGCTCGGCGCCGGCCGTGACCGATCTGATCGGCGGGCGGATCGACATGATGATCGACAACATCCCCAGCCACGTCGAATTCGCGAAGGCGGGAAAGGTGCGGCCCCTCGGCGTATCGGGCACCAAGACCTCGCCGCTGTTTCCCGGCGTGCCCACCATCGCCCAGGCGGGCGTGCCGGGCTACGACGTGACGATCTGGTACGGCATACTGGGGCCCGCCGGCACGCCCGACGACGTCGTGCAGAAGGTGGCCGCGGCCGTGCGCCAGGTGCTCGAGAAGCCCGAGTTGCAGGCCAAGCTGGTGGAGATCGGCTCCGATCCCATGATCATGACGCCCGGGGAATTCGCCGGCTTCATCCGCAAGGAAAACGACAAGTGGGCGGATATCGTGAAGCAGTCGGGCGCCACGCTCGATTGAGCCCGGCGGGTCAGGCGGCCTCCCGCGTCTCGAATTGCGCCTTCAGCATTTCGTAGATGGCGATCGTCAGCGGGCTGAAGGTGTCGCCGCGGGTCCAGAGCATGTAGGGCATGGGCGGCAGCGGCGGCAGGCCGTCCGCTTCGCCCAGCACGCGCATGTCGGCGCCCAGGAATTCCACGCTGCGGCAGGTCACGCCCAGGCCCGCGCGCACGGCGGCCTTGATGCCCACCAGGGTGGGCGCCAGGTAATTGATATGCCAGGTCAGGCGGGTCTTTTCCAGCGCCTCGAGCGCGGTCTTGCGGAAGATGCTCGGCTCGTCGGCCAGGATGAGCGGCAGGGGAGCCCGCCTGTCGTAGACGTAGTCGGCCGCGCATATCCAGGCGGTGGGCGAGGTCCGCAGGGCGAAGCCGTTCAGGTCGAGACTCTTGCGGGTGGAAATGGTCAGGTCGATGTCGCCGGCCGCGATCGCTTCCATGAGAAAGGGACTGCGATCCACGCGGATCTCCAGGCGCACCTTGGGCGCATAGCGCGCGATATGGGTCAGCACCAGCGGCAGGAGCGTGTCGGCCACGTCCAGCGGCGCGCCCAGCCGGATCTGTCCTTCCATCTGGTTGCGCCCGATGCTGCGCAGCGCTTCGTCGTTGATGGCCAGCAGGCGTCGCCCGTAGCCGGCGAGCTGCCGCCCTTGCGAGGTCAGCATCCGGCGGCGTCCCTTCTTCTGGAACAGCGGGCAGCCCATCTGGCTTTCCAGCCGCTGCATCTGCTGGGTGACCGCCGACTGGGTCTTGAACAAGGCCTGCGCGGCGCCCGAAAAAGTATTAGTCTGCTCTATGGTTACCAGCGTACGGAGCAGGTCGAGGTCGAGATTTTTCATGGGGAATACCCTAGGTTTCCCGCTTTCGGCGGAAGGATTGCATAGGGAAACTTCAGCTTTGCTTATGTTTTTCTTATAACAATTAATTTGTGGGCGTGGGAACCGGGGCCTATATTCCTTCGGTTGCCAGGAGACGAACATGCCCCACACCGAAGACAAGCAGGCGGCCATCGGCCGCTTCATCGATATCGCGAAACAGCAGACGGGCGCCGGCCTGACCCGGGAAAAACTGGACACCGTGCTGGGCGCGCTGGTCGACATCGCCGCGCACCCGCAGTGGTGGTCGGAGCGCGAATACCCCGCGCCGGAAGACGGCGAACTGCAGGCGCGCTACCTGATCCACGAAGAGCCCGACAGTTCCTACGCGCTCTACCTGAACGTGATGAAGCCGGGCAAGAAAATCGTTCCCCACAACCACACGACGTGGGCGTGTATCGCCGCCGTCGAGGGCACCGAGAGCAATTATCTCTACGAGCGCACCGACGACGGCAGCCGCCCCGGCCACGCCACGCTGCGCGAGACCGGAATGAAGCGCGTCTCGCCGGGGCAGGGGATCGCCCTGCTGCCGGACGATATCCACGCCGTGAGCATCGAGGACGCCAGCATCCGGCATCTGCACATGTACGGGCTGGCGCTCGAAAAGCTGGATCGCCGGCTGGCCTACGACCTGCAGAACGACACCTGCAAGATCATGTCGGTGGGCGTCCAGACGCGCCGGAGCGCATGATGAAACCGGCGTCGCAGGCCCGGGCGACGAGGCTGGCCCGCATGGGCCGCCCGGCTTCCGGGTGGGCCAACACGCCCGTCGTCCGGGGCAGCACCTATCTGTTCGAAGGCCTCGGGCAGTGGCGCGCGGCCCGCAAGCTGCGCGAGACGCAGCGCGTGCTGTCCTATGGCGCCCGCGGCAATGAAACGGTCTACGCGCTCGAAGACGCCGTGACCGAGCTCGAGGGCGGATATCGCAGCAAGCTGTTCCCCACCGGGCTGGCCGCCATCGCGGCCACCCTGCTGGCTTGCCTGAAGTCGGGCGACCATGTGCTGATCTCCGAAGGCATCTACGATCCGGTGCGCCGGCTGTGCGCCATGCACCTCGCCAACTACGGCATCAGCCACAGTTTCTTCCCGGCGCACGATCCGGACTGGCAGCGCCTGCTGCGGCCCGAGACGCGCATGGTGTACGCGGAATCGCCCGCTTCGCTGCTCTACGACATGCTGGACCTGCCGGCCATGGCGCAGGCCTGCCGGGCGCGCGGGATCCTGCTCTGCGCCGACAATACCTGGGGCTCGGGGCTGGCCTACCGCCCGCTGGCGCTGGGCTGCGACATCTCCATCGTGGCGGCCACCAAGTACCTGGGCGGCCACTCGGACGTCATGATGGGGTCGGTGACCACGCGCGAAGCGTGTTTCCCCGCGATCGAGGATGTCAGCATCAACCTGGGCCAGACCGTGTCCGCGGACGACGCCTTCCTGGTGCTGCGCGGCCTGCGCACGCTGGGGCTGCGCATGCGTCAGCATGCGCTGGGCGCGCTGGACCTCGCCCGGTGGCTGGCCGCGCAGCCCGCCGTCCGGACGGTGTTCCATCCCGCCCTGGAAAGCGATCCCAACCATGCGCTGTGGCGGCGCGACGCGCAGGGCAGCAACGGGCTGCTGACCGTCGAATTCCAACCCGGCCTGTCGATCGCCGCCGTGGAGCGGGCCATCGGCAAGCTGGAACTGTTCGGCGTGGGCTCGTCGTGGGGCGGCTACGAAAGCCTGGTCCTGCCGGTGGACCTGGCGCGCACGCGGCTGGCCGGCCGGTCGCCGGCCCCCGGGTACCTGCTGCGCCTGCACGTCGGCCTGGAAGACCCCGAGGACCTCAGGCGGGACCTGGGCAGGATGCTCGAAGCCTTGCCCGCAACTTCACAAGAACAAGCGATTGCATGATGACGGATTCGATCCCGCGGTATGTCGATGCGCGGACCCTGAAAGACTGGATACACGACGACGCGGAACTTGCGCTCCTGGATGTGCGCGAGCATGGCCAGTTCGGCGAGGACCATCTTTTCTTCGCGGTGCCCCTGCCGTACAGCGAACTGGAGCTCCACATCGCCCGGCTGGTGCCGCGGCGCGACACGCGCACGGTGCTGTACGGCGACGCCGACACCGGACCGGCCGTCCTCGCGGCGGCGCGCGTCCTGCGGCGCCTGGGGTACGGGCAGGTGCACGTCCTGCAAGGCGGCATCCAGGCCTGGAAGAACGCCGGCCACTCCACGTTCGCGGGCGTCAACCTGCCGAGCAAGACGTTCGGCGAATTGGCCGAGCATGCCTACCATACGCCCAGGGTGTCGGCCCGGCAGTTGTATGACATGCTGCAGGCCGGTTCGGAGAAGCTCGTCGTGCTCGACGGCCGCCCCGTGGCGGAATTCCGGAAAATGAATATCCCGGGCGCGATCTGCTGCCCCAACGGCGAACTGGCCCTGCGCATCGGCGAACTGGTGCCCGACTCCGACACCCGCATCGTCGTCAACTGCGCCGGCCGCACCCGCAGCATCATCGGCGCGCAGACGCTCATCAATCTGGGCCTTCCCAATCCGGTCTACGCCCTGGAGAACGGCACCCAGGGATGGTACCTGGCCGACCTGCCGCTGGAACACCACTCCGAGCGGGTGTATCCCGCGACGGTCCCGCAGGCCGGGATGGACGGCCTGCGCGAGCGCTCCGCGCGGCTGCGGGCGCGTTTCGCGATCCCGGCCGTGGACGCCGCCCAGGTGCGCGCCTGGCTGGCCGACGGGACGCGCAATGTCTTCCTGTGCGACGTGCGCACCGAGGAAGAACACCTGCGGGGCGACCTGCCGGGACTGGCGCAGCACACTCCGGGCGGCCAGTTGATCCAGGCCACCGACCAGTACATCGGCGTGCGCAAGGCGCGCGTCGTGCTGTGCGATACCGACGGCGTGCGCGCCCCGGTGGTGGCGACCTGGCTCAAGCAGCTGGGCTGGGATGTCAGCCTGCTCGAACATCCGGAGCAACTGGGCGACCTGCCGGCGCCCGCGGCGTGCCTGCCGGAACTCGCGCATGCGCGCGACCTCGATCCCGGACAACTGGCGGCGTTCGTGGCGGACCATCCGCAAGCGAGCATTCTCGACGCCCGGCCCAGCGCGCGCTTCCGCGAGGGCAGCCTGCGCGACGCCCAGTGGACGATCCGCCCCGCACTCGAACGGGGCCTGGCGGGCGGCCTGCGCGAGCCGGTGCTGCTGCTGGGCGAAAGCAGGGCCAGGCTGATGCTGATGGCGGCGGACCTGGAGCGCGCCGGGCATCGCGACATCCGCCTGTGCGTCGCCGGCGAGGCGGACCTGCGCGCGTGCGGCCTGCCCATGGCGAGCCACGACGATATGCCCGACGAAGCGTGCATCGATTATCTGTTTTTCGTGCACGACCGCCACGACGGCAATAAAGAAGCCGCCCGCAAGTATCTGGAATGGGAAACCAACCTGGTCTCCCAGCTGGACGAGCAGGAACGGACCACTTTTTCAATCGGCACTTAGGCTGGAGGAACGGAACATGCATAACCCATTCGGAAAATCCCTGGGGCTCGCCGCGGCGGCGCTGCTCGCGGCATGGTGCGGCCACGCGGCGGCCAGCCAGCTCGACGACATCAAGGCCCGCGGCACCATCGTCTGCGGCACGCAGAACGCCAGCACGCCCTATGGCTACCAGGATCCCCAGACGCGGCAATACGTCGGCTACGACGTCGACATGTGCCAGGCCATCGCCAAGCAGATGGGCCTGAAGCTGGAACACAAGCCCCTGTCCACGGAAGCCCGCATTCCCGAAGTGAAAATGGGGCGCGTGGACATGGTGGCCGGCTCGGTCGCCTGGCTGCCCAAGCGGGCCGAACAGGTCGATTTCAGCGACCAGTATCTCCAGGGCTACATCAAGGTGCTCGTGAAGGAAGACTCCGGGATCAAGACCCTGGCCGACCTGAAGGGCAAGAAGGTGTGCGCCTCTTCCGGTTCGAGTTCCGCCGCCGTCGCCCAGAAAGTGCTCAAGGACGCCCAGGTGCTGACCTTCCAGACCATTTCCCAGTGCTATGTCGGCCTGCAGACCGGCAAGGTGGCCGCGATGACCGCCGGTGAACTGGTGCTGCGCCGCTTCCTGAACGACTCGAAGAAAGAAGGCAAGCCCACCGCCCTGCTCGACGAGCCGACCTACACCGAACACATCGGCATCATTGTCAAGCCGGGCGAGAAGGCACTGCTGGAGGCGATCGACAAGGCCATCGCCTCCCTGGATGCTTCGGGCGAGCTGACCCGCATTTTCGACAAATGGATGGGAGACGGTTCCATCTACAAGATGAAGCGGGATTTCAAGGTGGAGTCCGTCGCCGCCGCCGCCCAGGCGGACGAGGCCGCGGCCGCCGCCAAGTAAGGCGATACCCCTAGCCGGAAGGCCCGGCGGGCCTTCCCTTCGCGCCATGGACCTTTCCTTTTCTATGCTGTCGGATCCCGAGATCATGGATATGCTCGGGACCGGCATTGCCACCACCGTGGTCCTGTTCGCCGCGGCGATGGCTTGCGGCTTCTGCATCGCGTTGGCATTGACGGCCGTCAACCTGATTCCCTGGCGGCCGGTGCGGTCGCTGGTGGCCCTGTATGTCGAATACCACCGCAACGTTCCCACCGTGGTGCAGATCATGGTCTGGTATTTCGGCATGCCGGAAATCCTGCCGCAGGCGTTGCGCGCCTGGATCAACCAGGGCAACACGGAATTTTCGTTCGCGCTGATCGCGCTGTCGCTGAACGTCAGCGCGTACTACTACGAAGACATCCGTTCCGGCATACGCGCGATCGCGGGCACCCAGATAGAGGCGGCGCGGTCGGTGGGCCTGGGCGCCATGCAGGCGCTGCGGTACGTGGTCCTGCCGCAGGCCGTGCGCTATGCGGTGCCTCCCATCATCAATCGCTCGATCATCCTGTTCAAGGACACGAGCCTGGCGATGGTGATCGGGGTGACCGAACTCACCTACCAGGCCAAGCGCATCGAGAACGCGACGTTCCAGACGTTCCAGATCTTCACGATCACCACGGTGATCTATCTGTGCGTTTCCCTGCTGATCTCCGCCCTGGGGGCGCAGATCGCGCGCAGGTATCCGGCCAGCTTCAAGAGTTGAGCATGATCGAATTCCTGCATACCTACGGCCTGCTGTTCCTGGTGGGGTCCTGGCCCAACGGGCCGGTCGGGGGCTTCGCCGGCACGCTCATCCTCGCTTTCCTGGGACTGGCCGGCGCCTTTCCCGCGGCGCTGCTGGTCGCGCTGGCCCGCACCGGCGACAACCGGTACGCCAGGGCGCTATCGACCGTCTGGGTGTATACCTTCCGCTCGATCCCGCTGATCATGATCGTGTTCTGGGCCTACTTCCTGCTGCCGGTGCTGACCGGAACGGAAGTGCCGCCGTTCTCCACCGCCCTGGCCGCGATCATCGTCTACGAATCGGCCTTCCTGGCCGAAATCATACGGGCGGGCATCCAGTCGGTGCCGGCGGGGCAGAGAGAGGCGTCGCGCGCGGTCGGACTGGGCTATTTCCAGTCCCTGTGGTCGGTCCAGTTGCCGCAGGCCTTGAGCAACATGATCCCGTCGCTGGTCAATCAATTCGTCTCGACCATCAAGGCGACTTCCATCGTCTACATCATCGGCGTGCAGGAAGCGGCCTTTTCCGCCCAGCAGATCAACAGCATCGAGCTGACGGCGGCGCTGCGCACCTATCTGGTGCTGGCGCTGTTCTATTTCCTGCTGTGCGCACTGCTTTCCAAACTGGCCAAGTCGCTGGAAACGCGCTTGCGCAACAAACGATTGGGACTGGCGGCGTAGCGTCGCGGTCCCGCGGAGGAACCCATGATCCAGTTCGAGCACGTCAACAAGTGGTACAAGAAATACCACGCCCTGAACGACATCTGCGGCGAGGTCCGCGAGGGAGAGGTGCTGGTGGTCTGCGGCCCGTCCGGATCAGGCAAGTCGACCATGATCCGCACCGTCAACAAACTGGAAGAGATCCAGAGCGGCGCCATCCGCGTCGGGGGCGAGTGCATCAGCGACCATGGCGTCGACATCAACCGGCTGCGGGCCGGGATCGGTTTCGTGTTCCAGCAGTTCAACCTGTTTCCCCACCTGTCGGTGAAGGACAATATCGCGCTGTCTCCCGTCAAGGTGGGAGGGATGACCCGCAAGCAGGCCTATGAGCTCGCCGACGAACTGCTCCAGAAGGTGGGCCTGCACGACAAGCGGGATGCCATGCCGGCCAATCTTTCGGGCGGCCAGCAGCAACGCGTGGCGATCGCGCGCGCCCTGGCGCAGAAGCCGCCGCTGATCCTGTTCGACGAACCCACCAGCGCGCTCGACCCCGAAATGGTCGGGGAGGTGTTGAGCGTCATGAAGAACCTGGCCGCGGAGGGCATGACCATGGTGTGCGTCACGCACGAGATGAATTTCGCGCGCGAAGTGGCCGACCGGATCTGGTTCATGGACCGCGGCGCGATCCTGGAAGACACGACGCCGGTCGAGTTTTTCTCCCACCCCCGGCACGAGCGCGCGCGCAAGTTCCTGGCGGACATCATCCACTGACACAGGGCGGCCGGGGGCCGCCGGCTGTCCACGGGAGGCCCGTCCGCGCCATGGCCCGGCCGGGCGCGGCGACCGGAAGGCCGCCATGTCCCCGTGCCCGCTCCCCGGCCTTGTCCGGCCCGGGTTCTCACGCTATTCTTGCGCGCAAGCGTTACGCCCCTTGGCGCGGCGTCCTCGGCCGGCCTCCCGGAAATCGCGCCTGTGCCCGGCGGCCCGCCGCGGCGCCGTCCTGCCGGGGGCGCATCGCGGCACATCCGCCGGATCCTGACATGGCATCGATTTTCCCGGCCCGCGGCGCAAGCGGCGGCGACAGCAGCGGCTTTTTCTGGCGCGCCCAGGTCGTGGGCTGGCTGTTCCTGGGCGTTATCGGGTTCTGCATCCGCTACGCCGCGTTCGGCAACGCCAGGATGTGCCTCTGGCTGACGCTCTTCCTCGACACGCTGGCCTTCCTGGGCACCAGCCTGGCCGCGTTGCTCCACGCCCGCCTTGCCGGCGGCTCCCGCAGGCTTCCCGTCCTGGCGCTGGCGATGCTGCTCTGCATCCTGGGGGCGGCGCTGCTCGCGCAACTGGCCAACGTGGTCCATGCCCTCTTTCCGGCGGATGCCGTGGCCTACGTGCCGCGCAACGGCTTTTCCCTGGGCTTCGTCTACTACCTGGGCATCTTTTCGATCTGGACGCTGGCGTATTTCGGCGTCAGCGCCGAACTGGAGGCCCGGTCGGAGCGGATCTCCAAAATGAAGCTCGAGACCCGCGCGCTGCAAATGGAGCTGGAGCACCTGCAACGGCAGGTCGAGCCGCATTTCCTGTTCAATTCCCTGAACACCATCCTGGGCGAGATCGCGGAGCGCCCCGCCATCGCCGAGGAAATGACCCGGCGCCTGGCCGACTACCTGCGCTATTCGCTGAGCCGGCGCAACCATGCCGTTTGCCGCCTGGAAGAAGAGCTCGCGGCGGTCGAGAACTATGTCGGGATCCAGGCGTTGCGCTTCGACGACCGCTTCGGCTATCGGTGCGAGGTCGCGCCGGACGCGCTCGGCGCCGGGATCCCGCACATGGCCTTGCAGGGCCTGGTGGAAAACGCCATCAAGCACGGCATGCGGGCCGACGATGTCCAGTTCCGCGTCAGCCTCCGGGCCTGGATGGAAGGCGGCAGGCTGGTGGTCGAAGTGGACAACCCCGGCATGCTGCGGCCGTCCTTCGATGCGTCGGCCGGCGGCGTGGGCCTGAGCAACCTGCGCCAGCGGCTCGCGCTGCGCTATCCGGATCGCCACGCTTTCTCGCTGCAGCAGCGCGGCGACCGGACGGTGGCCACCCTCTGGCTGGAGGGCGAGCCGTGCTTCGGGTAATCATCGTCGACGACGAGGCTCCCGCGCGACGCTACCTGCGGCGCCTGCTCGACGCCCGCACCGATGTCCGGGTCGTCGGCGAGGCGGCCACGCGCGACGCCGCGACCGGGCTGGTGCAAAGGGAGATGCCGGACGCCATGTTCCTGGACGTCGACCTGGTCCAAGGCAGCGGCTTCGATCTCCTGCGCGGCCTGGGGCGGGCGCCCGCGGTGGCCTTCGTCACCGCCCATGCCGACCATGCGGCGCGGGCCTTCGACGTGGCGGCCGTCGACTATCTGCTCAAGCCCGTCAGCGCGCAGCGCCTGGACGATACGCTGGCGCGGCTGCACCAGGCCAAGGCCGCGGCGTCGACCGAAGCCTGCCTGGTGGTGCGAGGCAGGCACGGCACCCGGCAGATCAGGGCGGCGACGGTGGCCGCGGCCGTGGCCCAGGGCGATTACGTCCGGCTGCATTGCGCCGACGGCCCCGCCGAGCTCGTGCATTCGACCCTGACGGGACTGGCTCCCCGGTTGCCGGCGCCGCCTTTCCTGCGGATCTCGCGTTCGGTCATCGTGAACCTGGACCACGTCGACGCGCTCGCGGGCAACGGCGGGGGCAGGGGCGAGGTCCGGTTCCGTCATGCAGCGGTTCCCCTGGAATTGGGCATGACCGCGTTCCTGCGCCTGCGCCGCGCCCTGGCGGCCCGCGGCGCATAGCCCGACGGGCATGGCGCGGCCCGACCGGGCCGGGCCGCCAGCCTGGGCAGCGCGATAATGCGGGACCCTCTCCTCCGGATTCCCGCTACCCATGTCGTCCGCTCCCGGCAAGTTCGCCGATCTCGCATTGCTTCTGCTGCTATCGACTCTTTGGGGAGCGGCGTTCACCTTCATCAAGATCGGCATCGCCACCATCCCGCCCGTGACCCTGATCGCCGTGCGCACGCTGATCGCGGTGGCGATCCTGCTGGCCATCCTGCGCTGGCGGGGCATCCGCCTGCCCAGGGACCCGCAGGCGTGGCGCCGGTTCGCCGTCCAGGCCCTGTTCAACAGCGTGGCGCCCTATACCCTGATCGCCTGGGCGGAGCACTATGTCGACGCGGGGCTGACCACGATCCTGGGGTCGTGCTCGCCCATCCTGGCCTTCCTGTGGACGTGGGGCATCACCCGCCACGAGACCGTGACGCCGCGCAAGCTGTTCGGGATAATGGCCGGGCTGGGCGGCATTTGCCTGATCATCGGCATGGATGCGCTGCAAGGCCTGGGCAGCCAGTTGCTGCCCCAGCTCGCCATCGTCCTGGCGTCCGTGTGCTACGGCGCGGCGGCGATCTACGGGAGCAATTTCAGGGCCATGGATCCCATGGTGGCCGCCGCCGGCTCGCTGCTGTGCGGCATGGCGATCATGATCCCGCTCGCGCTGCTGCTCGACCGGCCCTGGGAACTTTCCCCCTCGGTCGATTCGCTGCTCGCCCTGTTCGGTCTCGCGGTGTTCTCCACGGCGCTGGCATTCGTCGTCTATTTCCGGCTGATCGGCAGCCTGGGATCGGTCGGCACCACTGCGCAGGCCTATCTGCGGGTGCCCATCGGCGTGGCCATCGGCGTCGTCTTCCTCGACGAAACGCTGACGGTGACGGCCTGGATCGGCCTGGCCTGCGTGGTCGCCGGAGTGGCCGCCATGACTCTCCCGTCGCGGGCGGCGCGGCCGGCCGCGCGCTGAGCCTGGAAGATAGGCCCGGCTTTGGCGGCATTTCGCCGCCGGCGGGCCGCGATGGAATACGATAGCGCCCGGCGCCACGCGCGCGCGAACGCCCGCGGCGCCCCGCCCGAGTACGCGGAGACATTCCTGGGAAAACGAGTGGATTACGAGAATCTGCTGTCGCGTGCCGCCTGCGGCCTGTTCGAATGCGAGCCCGACGGCACGCTGCTGTACGCGAATCAGGCATACGCGGAGCTCACCGGCCTGCCGATCGCCGAGCTGGTGGGCAAGCGCACCTTCCTGTCGCTGCTGGCGGTCGACCGGACGTCCACGGGCATGGCCGGCCCCCAGGCCTGGCGCAACGCGTTGTCGGCCGATCGCCATTTCGAGCAGGAATGCGTCTACCGGCGCCACGGCAGGCAGTTGCGCACCGTGCTGCAGGCGATCTCGCCGCTGGGGCAGGCCGACGACCGGCGCTATGTCGGCGTCACCATGGACGTGACGCGCCGCGCCTCCGAAACCCGCAACGCCTGGTACGCCGCGCACTACGACACGGTGACGCGGCTGCCCAATTTCTTCCTGCTCGAAGAACGGCTCTCGCTCCTGCTGCGGCGCCGTCCGGTCGCGGTGGTATCGGTGGCCGTGGACGACATCGGCGCGCTGCCGCGCGCCGCCGGCCTGCCGGAATGGGAAGGCGCGCTGCAGGTCCTGGCCGCGCGCCTGCGCGCCTTCGGCGGCGACGACGGCATCGTGGCGCACCTGGGGGCGGGCGAATTCTTCGTGGCGCTCGGCGCCGGCCAGCCGGCCGGCGAGACGGCCGGGCAGGTGCTCAAGCGGCTGTGCGAACCGCTGCGCGTGGCGGGCCACCTGACCTACGCCCGCGTCAGCGCCGGCCTGTACGAACACACGGGCGGCGGCGACACCGCCTGCGCGCACGACCTGATCCGCCGGGCGCACCTTGCCCTGTCCCATGCCCGCGAGGCGGGCGGCTGCGCGTTGCGCCGGTTCACCGACAGGATGGAGACCGAACTGACCGACCGCTGGTCGCTGGCCAGCGACCTGGCGGGCGCGGTGGCGGACAACGGCCTGTTCCTGGAATACCAGCCCGAGATGGACTTGCGCGACGGCCGCCTGGTCGTGGCCGAGGCGCTGGTGCGCTGGCGCCACCCCCGGCGCGGCCGGGTCAGTCCGGCCGACTTCATCCCGGTGGCCGAGGCCGCCGGCCTGATCGGCGCGCTGGGCGCATGGGTCATGGAGCAGGCCTGCCGGTTCGGCCGCGCCCTGCAGACCCGCTACGGCGACGCCCCGCGCATCGCGGTCAACGTCTCGCCCCTGCAATTCCGCGAGGCCGACCTGGCCGACGCGGTGAGCGCCGTGCTGGAGCGCACGGGACTGGATCCGGCGCGGCTGGAGCTGGAAATCACCGAGGGCGTGCTGCTGGAAGCCGGCGCCGCCGTGGCGGGGACGCTGGATCGCCTGCACGATATGGGCGTGCGCCTGGTGCTGGACGATTTCGGCACCGGGTATTCGTCGCTGGGCTACCTGGCCCGGCATCCCGTGGACCGGCTCAAGATCGACCGCTCCTTCGTGCGCCGCCTGCCGCACGATCCGCGCAGCCGGGCCATCGTGACGGCCATCATCGGCATGGCCCGCGCGCTGGGCATGGAGGTGACGGCGGAAGGCATAGAAACGGCCGAGCAGGCCGATTTCCTGCGGGAGCTGGGCTGTCCCCTGGGCCAGGGCTTCGGCCTGTACCGGCCGCTCGCGGCCCAGGGGTTGGAAAACCTGCTGACGCCGCGCTTCGCGGCCTGATGCGCCGGCGCCTAGCGTTCACGCAGCCGCTGCACGCGGCGGGCCGTGGCGGGATGCGTATCGAACAGGTCCGTTGCGGTATCCGGCTCTTCCCGGTCCCGGCGCCGGCGCTTGTCGTGGTCGTCCTGCAGGCGTTCCAGCATGGTGGCCAGCAGGGCGGGCGACCGCCCGTTGGCGCGCAGCAGCGCGGCGGCATAGTCGTCGGCCTGCCGCTCGAAATCGCGCGAGTAGCGCAGGGCGAGCCCGGCCGCCGCGGCGCCGCTCAGCACCGAGCTGACGTCGCCCAGATACCATCCCACCAGCGTGCCGACGACGGTCGATTGCAGGACGTTGCGCAGGCCGTGGCGGTATTCGATGTGTCCCAGTTCGTGGGCGAACACCGCCAGCAGCAGGCCGTCCTGGCCGTGCGCGAGCGCCACCAGCCGGTCGGTGACCACGATATCGCCCGACGGCAGCGCCAGCGCGTTGGCGCCCATCCGGCCGCCCGCGCGGAATCGCAGGCGGACCGGCGGCGCGCCGGCCGGCAGCAGGCCGGCCAGTTGGCGCGACAGCTCGGCCTGCCGGGCGGGCGGCAAGGCGCTCGGCCCCATGCCCGCATGGTCCAGCGATTCCAGGACCTGCCGGCCGAGCGCGGCCGAAACGGACGGCGGCACGTGGCGCGCCGCGCGCTCGGCGAGCCAGGGCAGGCCCCAGACGTAGCCGGCCGCCGAGAGCGCGACGACGATGGCCAGCGCCGCGCAGACCGCGGCCCAGCTCTGCTGCAGTCGCACGGCCAGGCTTTCGCGCGGCCGGTGGCGGCGCATGGCGGCGTCGAACGGCGCGCCGTGTTCCGTTTCGCACCATGCGCCGTCGGCGAACTCGACCACGCGCGGTCCGTGTCGGCCGCGTTCGGATACGACGACTTCGCTCCAGGGCGCCCGGCGCGCCACGCCATCGCCCTCGATGCGCACGCCGGCGGCTTCCAGGGCCAGCGTGACCGCATGGCGCCGGGACGTCCGGCCGTCGAAATAAGAGGCGCGGATCATGTCCCGGGGCCGCGGCGGACGGTGGGCGGCATGGCGCGCTACAGGGCGATGTCGATGCCGAAGATATCGGCCGTTTCGTCCCCGGCCGCGCCCACCCCGGCGTCCTGCCGGCCCGCGACGAATTCCTCGATGCTGCCCGCGGCCACGAGGGTCGTGCGCGACGCGACATAGCGCAGGCGCCGGATCTTCGCGAAGGGCGTGAAGAGCCCCAGCGTCAGCACCACCAGAATGCCGTTGGTGACGAAGATATACAGGTACTTCCAGCGCGATACCCGCGAGATCACGCGATGCGGTCCCAGGGCGGTGGCGTTCCAGATCAGGTTGCGCAGCGAAGCCGCCAGCACCGGCGCGCAGCACACCAGCACCGCATAGGCCCACACCCAGCCCATGGCGAAGAGGTCCGGTCCCTGGACGCCCGGCTCCGGGGACCCGGCCGCCAGACGCCAGAAGGCGAACGCCGGCAGGCCCGCGAGCGCGGCCACCAGGACCAGCCAGAGCAGGTAGGCGATATAGAAATCCGCCGTCTTGCCGTGGAAGGAAAAGCGCGCATCGCCGTAGGTGCTGTGGTTGTGCTGATAAGACTTGATGGCGCGGTGCGTGAACGGCGTCAGCAGGTAGAGGGTCGCCAGCGTCAGGATCGGATAGAGCGCGAACACGATGTAGCTCTTCCAGAGCGGGCCCTGGAATCCGAAGCGCAGGCCGCGATAGCTGGTGTTGGCGAGCCGGAACCGCAGCGACCGGTACAGCAGCCAGGGCAGCACGATCACCGCGCCGAGCGCCGTGATCGCCAGGCCGGTCGCCTGCATTTCCCGGGTCAGGACGAGATAGGCCACGAACAGCAGGACGGCCACGGCGCGGCCCTTGAGGATCGACAGTCCCCGCACGTGGTAGCCGAAGCTGGCGCCGTCGATGCGGGTGTTGAAGTGCAGATAGCGCTGGGTGCGCACCTTGCCCCAGGCGGAATAGACGCCCAGGGTCGCGATTCCGAGCAGCAGATTGACGATCCAGATGCGGAAGTACTCCGAGCCGCTGCCGGTGAATTCGACCGGATAGGCGCGTGGCGCGTCGGCGGGCCGGGAGTCGGAGTCGATGCCGGAAATGGTGTGGATGGACTGCGAGCGGTCGCCGGAGGCGTTTTCGGCAAGGGTGTGGGTCGACATGATGCGTGGCGGATGCCGTCCTTGTGTATGCCGCGATGGGGGTCATCCCGGGCGGGCGGATTATATGCCCGCCACTTTCGCGGGGCGGGCGGGACGGCTCCCGGACATGGCCGGCCGCGCGCCTCGTTCCGGGGATTCTCGGCTACTATCGCCGCATCTTCACCGTCCCACGGAGCGCCGACATGAGCCGCGCCATCGAAGCCTTGCTTGCCCGCCCCTGGGTCGCTTTCGCCGCCCGCGTGCTGCTGACCTTTCCCTTCTGGTCCAGCGGGATCGCCAAGGCCGCCGACTTCGGCGGCGCCATCGGGGAAATGCGGCATTTCGGCCTGGAGCCGGCCGCGCTTTTCGCGGTGGCCACGATCCTGGTCCAGCTCGCGGGATCGATCCTGGTGATGCTGGGCCGCGCCGCCTGGCTGGGCGCCGGCGCGCTGATCGTGTTCACGCTGCTGACGATTCCCATCGCCCACGATTTCTGGCGCATGACCGGCGAGCAGGCCATGATGGAAATGTTCTTCGCCATCGAGCACGTCGGCCTCGTGGGCGGGTTGCTGTTGGCGGCGGTGGCCTGCCGGCGGCCGCTCGACTGAGCAACCGTCTTGGCCGTCAAGCACTATGCATAGTCGAATCCCACATCGAGCTATGTTTTGCAATGGCGTTGAGCATCGTCAGCAGCTTGCGCATGCAGGCGACCAAAGCGACCTTCTTGCGCTTGCCAGCGTTCAGCAGACGCTCGTAGCTGGCCTTGAGGGCCGGGTTGTAGCGCACGGCCGTCAGCGTCGCCATGTACAAGGTACGGCGCACCTCGGCGCGCCCTCCCCAGATGCAGCGCTGGCCGCGCATCTGTCCGGAGTCGCGGTTCAAAGGCGCCACGCCCACCAACGCAGCGATGCGGCGTCTGTCGAGCTTGCCCAGCTCGGGCAGCTCGGCCAGCAGCACGGCCACGCTGGCCGCGCCTATGCCCGGCACGCTGGCCAGCGCCTGCGCCAGTTGGGCGTGGTGGCGCTGCACATGCGCAGCCACCTCGGCTTCGCTGTCGCCGAGCTCCCGCTTCAGGAACTCGATGACCCGCTCGATGCTGGGGCGCGCAGCCGCATGGGCCAGGCGCAGGCGCTGTCGCTCCGCGGTCAGCATCTGCACCAACTGGCGCCGGCGCAGCACCAGGGCTTGAAGCTGCTGCAGCTCAGCGTCGGCCAGCGGCTTGACGAAGCGTTCACGCTCAGGGTGCTGATGCAGTACCCGGGCAAAGGCTGCCAGCATGCGCGCATCCAGCGCATCCGTCTTGGCCAACGCGCCCATCGCACGGGCGAAGTCACGTGCCGTGCGCGGGTTGACCACTGCCACCGCCAAGCCTGTGGCCTGAAGCGCGCAGGCCGCCTCGAACTCGTAGCCGCCAGTGGCCTCCAGCACCACCAGCTCAGGTCCCAAGGCCGATACCTGGCTGACCAGTTGTTCGATGCCGCTGGCATCGTTGGCCACCTGCCAGGTCTTGGTCTGGGCGCTGCTGGCAAGCTCCAGCGTCTGGCTGGAGACGTCGATCCCGATGAAAACAGCCTCGGACATGTCCTTTCGCTCCCATCCTTGTCTATGCGAACTTCGAGTTCCTACAACCGTTCGGGCTGCAAGAAAGGACGGTCCGGCTCAGGCGCCCAGTGCTCAGTCACGGGCTTCACTCTTCCCAGAGGCCGCTCGGGCTACCCGAGCCGGTCCGAGGCTTAAAGATACAAGGCGATACCGGTCGCATGCTGCCGGCCGCGCAGGGCCTGGCCCGCCACCGGCGGCCGCGCTGGCCCGCCCTGCGCATCCGCGTGGGCCGGCGGTTTCCGCGCCGGGACCGGGAAGACCTGGTGCGCCGCGTCCGCGGACTGCGAGAGCCAAACCCTTGAATTGAACCCTTCCCGGGCCCGAATTCTGAATATATTTGTTACATTCATTGCTAAACTGTCATAAGTAGGACAGTGCGGGCAGGGCACCCGCGCGCCGGTCACGACGGAGACGGAAAATGGACGGGAGCGGGAATACGGGCGCCAGCGCGGCGCGAAGGCGTGCCGCGGGCTGGTGGGGACGACAGTCCATGGCCATGCGGGTGGTGCTGGCCACCCTGGCGGTGACGATACTGGTCATGGCGGCGATGACGGCGATCATCGCCTGGCAGAGCCGCAGCCATGCGGTGGACAATCTGCAGCGCGAAATGCAGGGCGCGCTGGAAGGCGCGGAACAGTCTCTGCAAGTGGTATTCGACAACGCCAGCCAGCGCGGCAAGCAATTGATGCCGATGCTGGTGCGCCGGCTGGGCGGCGAACCGGTCCCGGACGGCACCCTGGTCGCGACCGGCGAAGCCGGCGACGCGCCGCGGCTGGTGGCCGGGGGGCGCACGGTCAACGGCGATATCTCGGCCCTGGAGCAGATGCACGACAACACCGGCGCCGATCCCGCCGTCGTGATGCGGGCGGGCAGCCGCTGGATACGCGCCGCGACGCTCATCAAGGACCAGCAGGGCCGTCCGCGCATCGGCAGCGAGATTCCGCCGGGCGATTTCACGGCCCGCACGCTGGAGCGCGGCCAGGAATATTCCGGCCTGGTGCAACGTGGCGGTAAATGGTACGCCATCACGATCAAGCCGCTGCGCGACGCCCGGGGCCAGGTCTATGCCGGGCTGACCGTGCGGGTCGACGTCGACGACGATGTCGCGGGACTGCTGGCCTGGGTCGACAAGGCGCGCGTGGCCGGCCATGGCGCCCTGGCCGTGCTGCAGCGCTCGGCCGACGGCAAGGGCTGGCAATACCTGGCCGGGGCGGGAGTCAAGGCCGGCGAGCCCATGGAAGACGGCATGCAGGCCATTGCCGGCCAGCCCGAGGGCTTCGCGCGGGTGCGGGCCGAAGGCGGCGACGAGTTCGTGGCATGGCGGAAGGTGGACAACTGGGGCTGGCTCATGGTCGGACGCGGCAAGCGTGCCGATTTCCTGGCGAGCAGCCAGCGCCTGATCCTGATGCAACTGGCCATGATGCTGGTCGGCACGGTGCTGATCTCGGCGATTGCAGGCTGGCTGTCCGCGGCCACGCTGCGGCCGGTGCGCGGGGTGATCGCCGGCATGGAACGGCTGGGCCAGGGCGACCTGACCTGGCCGGTGCCCGACGTGCCGCCCGGTTCGCGCAGCGAAGTGCATGCCTTGCTGGCCAATCTCAGGCGCACGCAGGAAGGGCTGGCCGAGACCGTGACCGCCGTGCGCCACGGCGTGGACGAGATCAATGTGGGCTCGCGCGAGATTTCGGCGGGCAACACCGACCTGAGCAGCCGCACCGAGCAGCAGGCGGCGTCGCTGGAAGAGACGGCCGCTTCCATGGAGGAGCTGGCCTCGACGGTCAAGCAGAACGCGGACAACGCGCGCCAGGCCAATCGCCTGGCGGCCATGGCCTCGGACGTGGCCGGGCGCGGCGGCGCGGCGGTGTCCGAAGTCGTCGCCACCATGGCCGGGATCTCGTCCAGTTCGCGCAAGATCTCGGAGATCGTGTCGGTGATCGACGGGATCGCGTTCCAGACCAATATCCTGGCGCTGAACGCGGCGGTGGAGGCGGCGCGCGCCGGCGAGCAGGGCAAGGGCTTCGCGGTGGTGGCCGGCGAGGTGCGTTCGCTGGCGCAGCGCAGCGCGCAGGCAGCCAAGGAGATCAAGGCGCTGATCGAGGACTCGGTGAGCAAGGTCGGCGCGGGGTCGGAGCAGGTCGAACGCGCGGGGGCGACCATGCAGGAACTCGTGGACTCGGTCAAGCGGGTGACCGACATCATGGGCGAAATCGCATCGGCCTCGCAAGAGCAGTCCAGCGGCATCGAGCAGGTCAACCGGGCCGTCTCGCAGATGGATACCGTGACGCAGCAGAACGCCGCCCTGGTGGAACAGGCCGCGGCGGCCGCAGGCTCGCTCGAGGAACAGGCGCGGCGGTTGTCCGACGCGGTCGCCGTTTTCCGGGTGGCCACGGTCTGAAGGCCGGCCGATGCACGGCGCGCGGCGGTGTCGCGCCACGCTTCCGACGCATGCGCCGGATCAGTCCAGTTGCATCCCGATGTCGTTGGCGAGCTTGCGCCACTTGCCGGTCTCGGTCTGGATGAAGGTGCGGAATTCGTCCGGCGAGCTGCCGATGGGCAGGGTGTACATGGTGTCGAACGATTTCCGGATCTCGGGCGAGCGCAGCGAGGCCACGACGGCGGCATGCATCTTGTCCACGACGGCCTTGGGCGTGCCGGCCGGTCCCAGCAGGCCGAAGCGGGTGCCTCCCACCAGCGTGGACAGGCCTTGCTCGGCCGCCGTGGGGATATCGCCCGCGTTGTCCAGGCGCTTGGGGGCCAGCAGGGCGATGGCCTTGATTTTCTTTTCCCTGACCATGTCCATCACCGCCATGGGTGAAAAGAAGGCGTACTGGATCTGGCCTCCGACCAGGTCGGACAGCGCGGGCGCGCTGCCCTTGTAGGCCACGTGCACGGTATCGATGCCGGCCGTTGCGTTGAGTTGCTCGCCCAGCATGTGGCCGTTGGTGCCGGGGCCGAACGATCCGTAGTTGACTTTGCCCGGATTGTTCTTGGCGTAGGCAACCAGTTCGGGCAGCGAGTTGGGCGGGAAGCCGGCGCTGGCCGCCAGCATGAAGGGACCGCTGCTGATCAGCGATATCGGCGTCAGGTCCTTGAGGGGATCGTACGGGACGGACTTCCGGACCGCCGGCGCGATGGTCAGTTCCGCGTCCGAGGCGAACAGCAGCGTGTAGCCGTCGGGATCGGCGCGCGCCACCGCCATGGCGCCGACCATCCCGCCCGCGCCCGCGCGGTTCTCGATGACGACCGACTGGTCCAGGTGGACGGCGAGCTGCTGGGCCAGCACGCGCGCCACATTGTCCGCGCCGCCGCCGGGCGGCCAACTGACGATGAGATGCACCGGCTTGGACGGCCATGGCGCCGCCTGGGCGTGCGCGCCCAGGGCGGCCGCGGCGCAGAGCAGGCCGGCCAAGGCCCGCATGAGCCGCGGGCCCGGCAGGCGCTTCCCCGCGCGCGGCGCGGCGCCGGACGGGATCCCGAGGATTTCCGACATCTTCATGATCATTCCCCTTTCTCGTTCAGGACGATATGCCGCCGGCGCGATGCCGGCGGCCGGCCCGGGGAGTCATCCCCGGGGTGGTGCAGGAACGGCTGTGATGCGGATCGCGCGGGACGGCGGCGATGTCGCGCGCTCCCGTGCGGTCGAAGGCAGGCGGCGCAATCCTTCCAGGCCATGTTCGACGAGCGCGCCGCGACGCTCGATATTGGCGCGGGCGCTGCCGGGGGCCGGCGCGCCGGGCGCCAGGTGCTCCGGCATCCAGTGCAGCAGCAGCAAGGCCGAGCCCGGCGCGATGTAGAGACGCTGCGCGCAGGCCCACCCGCACTCGTCCAGCAGGTCCAGCGCCTCGGGCCGGACCGGGGCCCCGGGCATGGCGAGCAGATAGGCGCTGAGTCGTTCGTCGCTGCCTTCGAACCAGGCGCCGCGGACTTCGGCCAGGCGGCCGCGGAAGCGGCGCGAGCTCCCGGCGGCGGCCGGCGGGTCGAAGCCGGCGGCGCGGCCCCACTCGATCAGGCAACCGCCGGCGCCGCCGTGGACCGAACGCGCGAGCCCGCCGGCCGGCGGGCTCGCGGCGATCTCGAAAAGGACGTCCGGCGTGGACATGGCGGCGTGAATCAGGCGGCCAGCTTGCGCAACAGGCCGCCGGTCGACACCAGGTGCCGCTCCAGTCCGACCTCGCGCGGCGCGCAGCCGAACGCCAGCGCCAGCAGTTGTTCGACGTGGAGCACGGGAATGCCCAGCGGCCGGCCGGCGACGGCTTCGATGTTGCGCTGGTAGATGTCCAGTGCCGTATGGCACAACGGACTCGTGGTCACGACGCAATCGACGCTCATCTCGGCGCAGCGCTTCATGAACTTGCCGGCCGCGCGCGCCGACAGGTCGCGATTGGCCATCAGCACATGGAAACCGCAGCAATCGCCGTCGGTCCGCGCCGGCACCGCCGTGGCGCCCGAGAGCGCCACCATGCCGTCCAGCGTGTCGCGGCTGCCGGGCGTCGCGCCCGGTCCGCGGAAGGCGTGGCAACAGGCGAAAGGCGCCACCCGCAGGCCGGACAGGGGTTTGACCACCTTGCCGGCCAGGGCCTCCATGCCGAACTCTTCGGACAGGACGGTCACGAAATGCCGCACGCGGGGCGTTCGCCCGTAGCGCACGCCGGCGTCCTCCAGCTTGCGGACGATGCGCACGCGTTCCTGGCCGTCGCCGTCCAGGTGCCGGCTGGTGTGCAGCAGGTTGGCCTGGCAGGTGTCGCACACCGTCAGGATCTCCAGGTCGCGCTGCGCCGCCAGCGACAGGATCCTGGCGTTGAGCATGAAATGCAGCTCGGGATCCATGGCCTTGATCTCGCACGAGCCGCAGCAACCGGCATCGGCCAGCTCGACCAGTTCGATGCCGACCCGGCGCGCCAGCCAGGCGGCGGCCAGTCCCAGTTCCCGCGTGCTGGCCTTGGCCGAACAGCCGGGGTAGTAGGCATAGGTCTTCATGTCATTTCCTTTTTTCGCCGGGCGGCCGCCCCAAGGCAAAGGCGGCCCCTTCGGAAGGCGACAGGCCGGAGGCGCGGCGTGGGGAGCCGTTTCCCGCCTGCCCGAACACCGCCTGGACGCCGCGCCGCGCCTCGCGGCTGGCGTGCGCGAACAGCCGGGTCTTGCGGCGCAGGAACATGCGCAGCAGCATGGGTATCGAGGCCAGGAGTTCCGGCAGTTTCTTGGTTCGCAGGAACAGCGCCGCGCTGTTCAGGTCGGCGTGGGCCCGCACGTTCCCGGCGAATTCCAGAGGCAGGGCCGACAGCCGGCGCGGGCCGCGGGCGGCGATGGCGCGCATCGGCAGCACCGCGCCGGTCAGCACCGGAATGCCGTTCGGACAGACCTCTTCGCAGCGTCCGCAGGACATGCAGTTGTCCAGGCTGCCGGTCTCCAGGATGCCGCTGCGGTCCAGCCTGTCCTTGGGATGCAGCGCAGCCTTGGCGATCTGCACCAGCGTGCCCGGCCCGACGAAATCGCGCCGGTCGAAGTCGCGCGGTCCTTCGTCGGGCACGGCCGGACAGGAAGCCGTGCAGACGTAGCACTCGATGCAGTTCATCAGCTTGAAGGCATCCTGCATCTCGACGTGCGTGACCGGCTCGGGAAAGCCCTCGTAGGGTTCGTCGCCGCGCGACAGGCAGGGATCGAGGCTGACGGTGACGCCTTCGAATTCGCTGCGGTCCACGGCCAGGTCGCGGATGACCGGCATCTTGGGCATGGGGTCGATGACCATGGACGGCCGGGCCGGTTCCCAGCAGGCCAGCGCCGGCTTGCCGTCGACCGAGACGCCGCACATGCCGCAGCGCTTGATGCCGCAGAAATAGCGGTAGCCCACTCCCAGCCCGTGGTGTTCGGCCGCGTAGTCCAGCACGTCGAGCACGCGCATGTTCCTGCGCCAGGGCACCTCCACGGTGTCGTAGCGCGGCAGGGCGTCGACCGCGGGGTCGTAGCGGAAGATCCGCGCCGACAGGGTTTCGGTACGGGATGTCATGTCGTCGGTCCTAGTAATCGGCCTCGAGGAAGTCGTCCACGTCGTTCGCCGGCCGGCAATCCTGCGTCAGGGCCACGTGGTCGAAGCGGACGTCGCGGCCGACGCGGGTGGCCACCGTATGCTTGAGCCAGTTGCGGTTGTCGATATAGGGGAAATCCTCGCGGAAGAAATAGCCGCGGCTCTCCTCGCGGGCCAGCGAGGCGCGCACCGTCAGTTCGCAGATGTCCAGCATGTCCTCGACGTCCAGCGCGTCGACCCAGTCGTAGTTCCAGGTGCGCGAGACCGAGGGCAGGCCCATGCGCGGCACCAGCCGCCCGCGGATGCCGGCCAGATCGTCGAGCGCGCGCCGCATGCCCCGCGCGTTCTTCACATACCCCATGTCGCGCGCCATGACGGCCCGTATCTCCTTCTTGACCTGGGCGGGCGCCCAACCGCCTTCCGGCCGCGGCGCCAGGTGGGCCGTCAGCCGTTCGCATTCCGCCTGCACCGCGGCCTGGGGCAGGGCCGGCAGCTCCATCGAGCGGGCCCGTTCGCAAGCCAGCGTGGCGGCCAGGGTGCCGTCGTGGCCGACGAAGGTGATCGATCCCACGCCGTGGCTGCCCACGCCGCCCGGCGCATACAGCCCGTCGATGCTGGTTTGCATGGTGGCGATGTCGGTGCGGATGCCGCCGAAGGTCATGTGCCACGTGATGCCCAGCGCGACGAGTTCCTTGGTGATGTCGATGCCGGCATGCCGGAAGAACTGCGCCTGGTAGCTGTAGCGCTGCATGATCTCCGGCTCGATGTGGCGGTAGCTGCCGTAGAACCCCCCATGCCAGGAGGCGTTGCCCGCCTTGACTTGCTTGTACAGGTGCCGCAGTTGCAGGAAATAGGGCTGCTTCACCGCGGGGTACATGCCCTGGTGGAAGAACATCCGTCCGTCCTTGCCGTACAGTTGTATGGTCTTTTCGGTGACCGGCATGGGGTTGGGGTAGATGTGCAGCCGCATCCAGCAATCCGGCTCGGCCATGTCGGATGCATGGAACCACTGCATCTCCAGGTCCTGCATCTGGGCGCCGGCCCGGTAGGCCATGGCGAAGCCGTTGGCGCACTGCTCGCGCGTGCCCGTGGCGCGGGTGGACAGATAGTTGCTGGGACCCGTGGCGACGATGACCGACTTGGCGCGGACCGCCAGGATCTCGCCCTTCACGATGTCCAGCGCCGTCACTCCCGCCACGCGGCCGTCTTCCGTCAACAGGGAGGTGGCCATGGTTTCCTGCAGCAGCGGGATGCGCTTGCGCAGGATTTCCTTGCGCAGCAGTTCCATGATGAAGGTGCCGGAGAATCCCTGGTTGGGCGCCCATACATTGCCGGCCTTGGCGTCCGCGCTGGTGACCAGCCGGCCGTCGTCATGGCGGCGGATATAGAGTCCGCGCCTTTCCATGGCGGGGAAGAACTCGGATTCCGTGTAGCGGCTGACGCGCCGCAGGTATTCCTGGTCCGACAGGTAGCTGCTGCCGGTCCCGACCCGGATCCGCACGAATCGTTCCAGGTCTTCCGGGGTTTCGATCTTGACCAGTTGCAGGTTGCCCGCGAAGATCGAGGCGCCGCTGCGGCCCAGGAATCCCTTGACGATCATCAGGACCCGCATGCCTTCGGTGTGGACTTTCAGCGCCGCATGGGCGCCGGCCGATCCTCCCCCGATCACGACGACGTCCGTGTCGAGCACCCTGGGCGTGCTGGTGGCAGACATGCATTCCCCTTGTTTCCGCCCAGGACGCGCGGCGGGGCGCTCCGGGGAATCGTTAAGAAGATAACTAGTCAACTAGTCTGTTTCATGATAGGGGCCAGCGGTCGTCACTGTCAAGCGCCCGGTATCGCGCCGTCGCCGCCCGTGTCCGGATGTTCCCCGTCCGGATGGCGCGGCCCGCCGATGTCATAATCCGTCGATCCCCAACATGGCGGCCGCCGTGCCGCGCGACGGCCCGCCCAGCAAGGAGAGCATTCGTGAATGCCCGCGCCCACCTTCCGTCCGGCGAAGACGACCTGGGAGAGCTGTTCAGCTTCCAGGTCCGGCACTTCAACGTCCAGTATTCGCGGGCGTCGGCGCTGATCTACGGGGCGGATTTCGGCCTCACGCTCAACGAATGGCGCGCGCTGGCCGAACTGGTGGCGGTCGGCGAGCCTTCCATGTCGATGGGCCGGCTGGTGCAGGAAACGGGTTTCGACTACGGGCTCGCGTCGCGCCTCATCGACGCGCTGGTGAACAAGAAGCTGGTGCGGCGTACGGTCGATCCGTCCGATGCCCGCTCGCGCATGCTGACGTTGACCGCCAAGGGTCGCACGCTGGCCAACGAGGTGCTGGCCGTGGCGCAGGAGCGCCATCGACGGCTGATGTCCGAACTGAGCCCGCAGGATCGCGCGACCCTGCACCGCCTGATGAATCACCTGATCGAGCGGGCGGGCGCCATGCTCGAAGAAGAGCAGGCCAGGCGCCGCGCGCGGACCCGGTGAGCGGTGGCTAGGCGACGTGGGTGGGCAGAGGGCTGGTCTCCGACAGCCCGATCATGGTCCGCGCCATGGCGGCCGACAATTCCCCCGCCAGCGGGTCTGCGGCCCCGCGCCACAGATTGGCGCGCTCGTCGGGGTCTGCCTGCCGGTCGTAGATCTCGGCCCATTCCGCGCCTTCGTAGACGCTCATGCGGTGCCTGGCGGTAATGATGCTGCGCATGCGCACCCTGCCGGAAAAGCCCAGCGCCACCCGCTGCCCTTCTTCCTCGATCAGCACCGCGTCGCGCACGGACCGCCGTTCGCCGCGCATCAGCGGCAGCATGGAATGTCCCTGCAGGCCGTTGTATCCGGCGACGCCGGCGCGCTCCAGCACCGTGGGCGCGATGTCGACGGCGCTGAGCAGCGCGTCGCCGCGCGTCGCGCGGGGCCCCTCGGGATCGGCCCAGATCAGCGGACTGCGCACCACGCTGCGATAGTGCAGGGGACCTTTCCACAGCAACTGGTGGTCCCCCATGAAATCGCCGTGGTCGGTCGTGAACACGATCACCGTGTCGCGTTCCAGCCCCAGCTCGCGCAGGGTGTCCACGATGCGCCCGACCTGGGCGTCGATCAGGGCGATGGAGCCATAGGCCAGGGCGATGGCTTCGCGGACTTCGCGCGCCGTCGCCGCGAACACGCCCGGGGTGTTCTTGACCGCCTTGCCGGCGTCGCGCTGCGCGCGCAGCCAGGCGAGATGGGGCGGGGGCTGGGTGCGCGCGTGGAACGTGTCAGGCAGCTCCATGTCCTGCGGGCGGTACATGTCCCAGTAGCGTCCCGGCGGCGTGAAGGGGTGGTGGGGATCGGGAAACGAGCAATACAGGAAGAAGGGCTGGCGGCGGCCGGCGCAGTCGCGGATATGCGCCGCCGTCCGTTCGCCGATCCAGGAGGTGGGGTGCAGTTCCTCCGGCAGCCGGGTGCGCCAGGCCTGGCCCGCCTCCGCCAGCGCGTAGCCCGGGGCGCGGCCCGCCTGCCGCTCGCCGGCCAGGCTGGCCGCCAGCGGGTGCTCCCGTTCCAGCCAGCGCCAGTAGTGCCCGTGCAGGTCGTCGCCGTGTCCGTCGGCCAGGTCGACCGCGGAAAATCCGTAGAAGGGCAGGGTCATCTCGCCGCCGGCGCGCCAGAACGACGGCTGTTCCTGGCGGTAGTCGCCCGGCGCGGCCAGGTGGGCCTCGCCGGCCGGCCGGGGATGCCCGGCCGGCGGCCATTGCGGCCCCTGATCGGTCATGTTCTGCAGGTGGGACTTGCCGACCATGACGGTGCGGTAGCCGCCCTGCCGCAAGGACTCGACGAAGGTGTTGGCGCCCAGCGACAGGGGAATGCCGTTGTGCCGCACGCCGTGGCAGGACGGCATGCGTCCGGTCAGGATGCTGGCGCGGTTGGGCATGCAGATGCCGCTGGCCACGTACAGATTGTCCGCGCTCCAGCCGCGCGCGGCCAGGGCATCGATATGGGGCGTGGCCAACACGCGGTTGCCATAGCAGCCCAGGTGCTCGGCGCGGTGCTGGTCGGTGATGATGAAGACGAAATTGGGCGGCATGTTCGTTTCGCGCTGGCGCGCGCATGGGGGGCGATACCGGCCGGGCGCCTCGTGGGGCGCCGCGGCGGCGCGAAGACGGCGGCAGGGGCTAGTCCACCTGCGAGCCCGACAGCTCGACGAGTTCGGTCCAGCGGTCGATGTCGCGGCGGACGAAGGCATTGAGCGTGTCCACGTCCATGGGATTGGCTTCCAGGCCGATGCGCGCCAACTGCTTGCGGAAGGCGTCGCTGCGCAGCGCCTGGTTGATGCGGTCGTTGAGCAGCGTGGTGATCGCGGCGGGCGTGCCCGCGGGCGCGGCGATCGATTGCCAGATCTGCAGATCCATGTACGGGTAGGTTTCGGTGAAGGCCGGCACGTCCGGCAGGACGGCCAGGCGCCTGGACCCGGTCACGGCCAGCGCCTTGAGGGCGCCCGACTGGATCTGCGGCACCGCCGCCGAGGCGTCGAGCAGCATGAAATCGACCCGGCCGGCCATCACGTCGGTCATCGCCGGCGGCGTGCCCTGGTAGGGGATATGCCTGATATCGAGCTTTTCCCGCGACCGCAGCATCTCGAGCATCAGGTGGTGCGCGGTGCCGTTGCCCGGCGAGGCGAAGGTGTAGGTGCCGGGGTGCGCGCGCACCTCCGACACCAGCTCGGAGGCGCTGCGCGCGGGAAATTCCGGGCGCGTGACGAGCACGAGCGTGACGTTGCCCAGCATGGCCACGCCCGTCAGCGAATCCGGCTTGAAGGCGGTCGTCTTCTTGAAGAGCACCGGCGAGACGCCCAGCGTCGTGCTGGTGGCCACCAGCAGCGTATAGCCGTCCGCCGGCGCCTTGGCGACCTGGGCCGCGCCGACCAGGGTGCCGGCCCCGGGGCGGTTCTCCACCACCACGCTCTGCTTCAGCGAGCGGGCCAGGACTTCGGAGACGGCGCGTCCGAGATTGTCCGTCAGCCCGCCGGGCGGAAACGGCACCACCATGCGTATCGGCTGCGAGGGATAGTTCTGCTGCGCGGTTGCGGGCGCGCCCGCGGCGACGGCCGCCGATGCGAGCGCGGCCAGGCCCATGCGGATCAGGGTGTGCATGGCGGTCTCCCCTACATGCGCTCGAATTCGCGCACGGGGCGCGCCGCATCGGCCTTGGGCCTGGCCGACTTGCCGTCCGGCAGGGGTGCCACGCCGGCCTCGGGCGTATACGGGCCCGAGGGGCCGTATATGTCGTCGCCGGCGACGGTGACCCGCTCCATGGTGCGCCGCTGAGGGTAGTAGTCGTGCGGCGCGTAGTGCTGGACCGAGCGGTTGTCCCACATGACCACCGTATCCGGCTGCCAGCGCACCCGCAACTGGTACTCGGGAATGGTCGCGCGCTCGTACAGGTAGCGCAGGATCGCGTCGCTCTCGTCGGGCTTGACGTCGCGCAGGCGGACGGTGAACTGCGGATTGACGTTCAGGATGCGCCGTCCCGACACCGGATGCTCCCGGACCACCGGGTGCCAGGGATTCGGGAATTTTTCCTCGATCTCGCGCAGCTTGCGCTGATGGGCTTCCGAGTGGGTGAACAAGGGGCGCCAGGGCTTGAAGTCGTGCAGCGCCTCCAGGCCGTGGATGTATTGCTTCATGCGCTCGGACAGGCCCGTGTAGGCGGCGGTCATGCTGGAGAAAAGCGTATCGCCGCCATATTCGGGAACGACCTTGGCGCGCAGGATCGTTCCCAGCGGCGGCGCCTTGCGGAAGGTTTCGTCCGAATGCCACTGGTCCGTCAGGGCCGGGGGATTGTCGGCCCCGTAGTCCAGCACGATGACTTCGCGCTTGTCGTCCAGGTTGGGGGAGAAGGGGTGGATGGACAGGTCGCCGAAGCGGCGGCCGAAGGCCATCTGCTGCTCCAGCGTGATGTCCTGGTCCCGCATGACGATGACTTCGTGGCGCACCAGGGCGTCGTGCACGACCTGGAATTCGGCGGGGCTGAGCTCGCGCCGCAGGTCCACGCCGGTGATCTCGGCCCCGATATTGCCGTTGATGCGCTTGACTTGTATATGGGACGCCCCTGCGTCGCCGCGGTCCGTGGACATGCTTGTCTCCTGTTCCGGCGCCATGGCGGGCGCCTGCCCTGTTGGTGGATGGCGCCAGTATCGGAATTTTATTTGATATTGTCAAGTAAATTGCCAGGCCGGCCTGGATCCGCCTCTTGCGGAAGCGCCGGGCCGCCCGCGGGACCGCAGGCTCAGGACCGCCTGGCTCCGCGCCGCGCCGTCGGCGCCGCGCCGCCGACCCGCCCGCCGAAGACCATCTCCGTCGCCCAGCTCACCAGCACGGAGGTATACGCCTGCTGGGCCTCCCTGGACGCCAGCGCGTGGTCGGCGCCGTCCAGGATGCGGTGGGTCATGGAATGCGCGCGCTCGAACGCGGCGCGGTAGCTCATGATGGTGGCGTGGGGCACGTAGTCGTCGTTCTCCGACTCGATGAGCAGCACGTCGCCCTCGAACGTGGCGCAAGCCGCCAGCGCCCGGTTCTCCGACGGCGGAACGCGGGTCTGCCGGTACAGGGTCAGGTCCTGCCGGTCCAGCTTGCGCTTGGGCAGCGTCCATTCCCGGTCCCGGTACAGCGCGGGAACGTGCAGGGCCAGCCAGCGCACGGGCCGCATGGCCGTCAGGATCGCGGACAGGTAGCCGCCATAGCTGCTGCCGACGACCGCGATCGCCGACCTGTCGATGGCCGGGTGCGTGGCCAGGATATCGTAGGCGGCGACGATATCGCGCAGATTGTCCTCGCGGGTCACGTGCCGCTGCCGCGACGAGCCGTCGTGCCCGCGCAGGTCGAAGGTCAGGCAGATGCAGCCCAGGGCGGCGATCCCGCGCGCGCGTTCCAGGTCGCTCTGCTGGCTGCCGCCCCAGCCGTGCACGAACAGCACGCCGGGGATCTTGGCCGCCGGGGCCAGGAACGTGCCGGCGATCTCTTCGTCGTCCACCATGATGTTCAGCGGTTCATTGCTCGTTGCCATCGGATTCCACCATCGCGTATTTCGTCATGGGCCCGGCCTTGCGGTCGGTGCCGCGGAAAATCGGGACCGCGCCGGGGGGCGGCGTCCCGCCTTCGCCGTAGACCTCCACGCTCGCGGTCCGCACGGCCGGCAGGGCGGGGTCCGCCTGGAAGGCCTCCAGCGCCAGGATCTCGGCGCTGCTGGCGCCTCCGGGGCGCCACGATTGCTCGAGCACGCCCACGCGCAGCCGCCCCTGCGCGTCCCTGCCGCGGGCGACATCGTAGTTGCGGCGCGAGGCCAGCAGGCCGGGAAAGCAGCGCATCGCGGCGGCGTCATAGGCGCGCGCGCATGCGATCGCCCGGCGCACCGGCTCGTCCAGTCCGCGCGCCGGCAACGCGTCGAAGCCGCCGCGGAACACGGCGAGCCGCGATCCGCCGTACACCATCGCGCCTTGCGCATCGGCGGTCAGGCGCTGGGTGCCGAAATAGCTGGCGACGAGGTCGCCCACGCGCACCTGTCCGACGCTGTAGGTTTCCACGTCCTCGAGATGTTCTTCGAGCACCAGCCCCAGGCGGGCGAGCTCCGCGGCGTCGATTCCGGCCAGCGCCCGGTCCAGTTCCGCCTCGTCGCGCGCCACGGACTGGCCGCGTCCGGCGCAAGCGCCCGCGGGCTTGATCCGCACCGCGCCCCGCCGGAGCAGTCGCCGGCCCGCGGCGCGCGCATCTTCCGGCGAGAATGCCGACAGGCCCGCCAGCACCGCGTCGCGCACCTGCCGCGCGAACGCGGCCGACCACCCGCGCGGCATGCGCGCCGCCCGTTCCGGCAGGGGATGCGTGATCGATTTCGTCGCCATGTAGGCCTGTCCGACGACCCCGCCGAACAGATCGGATTCGCCGCGTATGCCCAGGCGCGCCGCCTTGTCACGGCCCACGATGGTGTCCGCCGGCACGAAATAGATGCGCCTGCCGCATGCCCTGCCCGGGTCGTGCGGGCCTGCAAACTCCATGCCCAGCAGGTCCGCCAGGCGCGAGGCCAGCGCGACATGTGTGCCGTGCTCGTGCTCGGACCGGTCCGGGCGCTCCGAATAGGTGACCACCATGCCCTTGTCGCGCGCCTTGGATGCGGCTGTCATCGGAATGGCTCCCGTCGCGGACATTGCCGCGCTGGCGCGGAGGGCCCCGCATCGGCCGCTCCACGCACGCTTTCAACATAGCAGGTGGCCGCGGGCCGGTGCCGAAGAAAACGTAACCAATCGGCGCAAGGCCGGAAGGGCGATGAGGGCTCCAAGGGCAACGGGCGGCGGGAACCGCGCGCTTGCCCGCGCTCAGTTGCGGCCCAGCATGCTGCGCACCTTGAGCGCCAGGGCATCGATCGCGAAGGGCTTGGACATCATTTCCATGTCGGGAGTGAGCATGCCCGCCCGTACGGCGGCCTCCCCGGCGTATCCGGTGATGAACAGCACCTTGAGGCCGGGCTGCCGGGCGCGCGCCATGGCCGCCAGGTCCCGCCCGTTGGTGCCGGGCAGGCCGATGTCGGTGATGAGCAGGTCCAGCCGGTCCGCGCCGTCGATCGCCCGCATGGCGGACTCGGCGTCGGAGGCTTCCAGCGCGGTGTAGCCAAGCTCGTCCACGACTTCGGTGATGATGAGCCGCACCTGCGCTTCGTCCTCCACGACCAGCACCGTTTCGCCGTGGCCGCGGGGCAGCGGCTGCACGCTCTGCGCCGGCGCATCGTCCCGCCCGACGTGCCGGGGCAGGTAGAGTTTGATCGTGGTGCCGCGGCCTTCCTCGGAATAGATCGTGACGTGGCCTTCCGATTGCTTGGCGTAGCCGTAGATCATGGACAGGCCCAGGCCGGTTCCCTGGCCGATCGGCTTGGTGGTGAAAAAGGGATCGAAGGCCCGGGCCACGATATTCGGCGACATGCCGCAACCGTTGTCGGATACGCTGATCTCCACGTATTCCCCGGGCTTGATGTCGTCGTGCCTGCCCGCGTAGCTTTCATCCAGGCGCGTGTTGGCGGTCTCTATCGTCAGCATGCCGCCGCCGGGCATCGCATCGCGGGCATTGATGACGAGATTGAGCAGCGAATTCTCGAACTGGTTGATGTCGGTGTACGCCAGCCACAGGTTGGGCGCCAGGCAGGACTTGAGCACGATGTTCTCGCCCAGCGTGCGGCGCAGGATTTCTTCCATGCCGGCGACCACGCCGTTGAGCGAGATCGGCTTGGGGACCAGCGCCTGCCGGCGCGAAAACGCCAGCAGGCGATGCGTCAGCGCGGCGGCGCGCTGGCTGGAGGAACGGGCCATCTGCACGTAGCGGTCCAGGCCGTCGAACTGCCGGCGGTCGATCCGGCGCTGCATCAGGTCCAGGCTGCCCAGGATGCCGGCCAGCAGATTGTTGAAGTCGTGCGCGATGCCGCCCGTGAGCTGGCCGACCGCCTCCATCTTCTGCGACTGACGCAAGGCTTCCTGGGTGCGGATCAGTTCCAGTTGCCGCTCCTTGTCCATCGTAATGTCGCGGGCGCTGCAATAGAACCGGGAGTCCTCCGGGACGGCGGTCCACGACAGCCAGCGATAGCTGCCGTCGTGGATCTTGAAGCGGTTCTCGAAACGCAGGACCGACACCCCGCGCCCCAGGATTTCGAACTGGGACAGCGTCGATTCGACGTCGTCCGGATGCACGAGGTCGATCAGCCGCGTGGCGCGCAGCCGCTCGGCCGGCCAGCCGACGAATTTCTGCCAGGCCGGGTTGGTGCTTTCGAAGAATCCGTCCCGGTTGGCCACGCCCAGCAGGTCCGGCGTGACGCGCCACGTCAGCGCGCGATCCCGGTTGTGTTCCGCCACGCGGGCTTCCAGCGTCTCGTTCAGGTCGCGCAGCGCCTGTTCGTTGGCGCGCTGTTGCCGGATGTCCTCGACGGAATGCAGGATATATGCGGGCTTGCCGTTGCCGCCGGGCACCGGCAGGTTCACGGAGCGCCACAGCAGGTTCGCGTCCACGTCGTCCGGTCCCTGGATGCCGCAACGGAGTTCCAGCAGATCGTCGCGCGCACCCGTGTCGCACACCTTGCTCAACGATTCGCGCAAGGCCAGGGTGCCATGCTCGGCGAGCGAGCCGGGAGGATCGGTCACGAGCTCGAAGAAAGGCCTGCCGACCACATCGTCGCGCGGCAGGCGCGCCCAGGCGAGCTGTTCGGCGCTCGCCGCCAGGACGCGGAATTCCGGATCGGCGGACAGCAGGAGATAGAAGCCCGGCAGCGTGCCGACCAGCAGGCACAGGCTGGCAAGGTCGGGCGACGGCCCCGGCGCAAGGGAAGAGTCAGTACGAGTGGGAACAGGCATGCGTTACCACTGGAAATAAAAATGCCCCGGCGCATGAGAGGGCGTGCCAAGAAATGCGAATATCCGGCTCGGCGGGGCCATTCTTCTTGCTTTGGCCGAGGCGATACGATCGTACACGCCCGGGCAAGCGGGGCGCAATGCATGGCGCGGGAGAATGAGTAAGCGATCGTGAAGCTGCCCCGGCGGAGCGCGCCATCCTGTAAGATCTACGGGTCCGCCGCAATGCCTGGTCACGTGCGCATTGCGCGGCAAAGCGAGGAGCGATCATGGGTCGGCATGTTCATTCCCGGGCACGCCAGGCGGCCGGCGCGGCATCCGCCGCCGACGACGTGTCCCTTTCCCGCCGCGGCTTTCTCAAGGCCGCCACCATCGCGGGGGTGACCGTCTGGATCGCGCCCCTGGGCAGCCCGGCGCATGCCGCCCTCTTCGAGGACCGCAACCTGACCGCGCCCGATTGGCGCGCGAGCGGCGCCTTCACCCGCTATCGCATCGACGGCCGGGCCAAGGTGACGGGGGCGAAGGTCTTCGCGCGCGATATCCGCGCCGTCGACATGCCCGGCTGGCCGCCCCGGCAATCGCATGCCATGTTCCTGCGCGCGACCCGGGCCGACCGGCCCTACCAGGGTTTCGATCTCGGCCTTCTGGGCCCGGACCTGCAACCCGACCGCGTCGTGACGGCCGAGGACCTGGCGCGCGACGGCGTCGCGTTTCCGGCTTTCTACGGCGACGACATGCTGCTGCCGGCCGGCAAGGTCCCGGCCTATCTCGGCCATGCGGTGGCCATGCTGATCTTCCACGACTTCGCGCGCTACCGCTACGCCCGCGACCGGCTCCAGTTCGATCCCGATGTCGTCCGCTACGGGAAGCCCGCCGCTGTGCCCGACCGGGAGCCCTGGGGCATCTTCCGCTACGTGCGCATCGGCGGCGCCACGCCCTACGACGACGACGCGTATTCCAGCCTCAAGGACAGTCCGCTGTTCCCCACCGAAAAGAAGACCCCCGTCTGGCCCAGGATCAGCGCGGAGGACAGCGTCGATTCCCGCGGCATGCGGGCCGCCGGACAGATCGCCCGCGAACTCGATTCGCCGCCCGATCACTGGCTGGTGCTCGAGCGCCGCTATCGCACCCAGTCCGTCGACACCGCCGCGCTCGAGCCGGACAACGCCAACTGCTGGTACGACCCGAGGGACCAGGCGCTGCACATGGTGCTGGCCACGCAGTCGCCGCAGGAAGTCGCCGGCGAGGCCGCCAGGATGGTGGCCGCGAGCCGCTTTCCCTTGCGGCGGCTGTTCATCCATCCCTGTTATACGGTGGGCTACGGCTCCAAGGACCATTGCAACGTGCCGTACTACGGCCTGGCGGCCGCGCTCTATGGCGAGGGCCGGCCGGTGCGTTTCGCGGTCGACCGCTACGAGCATTTCCAGACCGCGCTCAAGCGGCACAGTTTCGACATGCGCTACCGCATCGCGGTCGACAAGCGCAGCGGGCTTTTCCAGTCGTTTCGCGGCGACCTGGTCGGAAACGCCGGCGGCCGGGCGAATTTCTCTCCTTCGGTGGCCATGGTGGCGGCCACGGCGGCGCAATCGGTCTATTACTTTCCGAAGAACGATTTCATCGCCACCGCCGCCGCCACGCGAGCCGTCGACGCCGGCTCGGCGCGCGGCTACGGCACGTTGCAGAGCATGGCCGCGACCGAGATGATGGTCGACGAGATCGCGGCGTTGCTGGGCCTGGACCCGATCGAGCTGCGCCTGCGCAATGTCCTGAAGTCCGGCATGAAGAACACGCAGGGCGCGATCCCCGCGGGCGCGGTGCGGGCCGACGAAGTCATGGCGCGCGCCCGCCGGCATCCGCTGTGGATCGCGCGCGCGAAAAAGAAGGCCGAGTTCGACGCGGCCCATCCCGACCGCAGCTACGGAGTGGGATTCGGCTGCGTGCAGAAGGACTTCGGCACTGGCGGCGAAGCCGCTTTCGTGCGTATCGAACTGGGTCCGGATGGCCGCCTGGTGCTGCATCACACCGGCGTGGAAATCGGCACCGGCACGTCGACATCGCAGGCGGTGATGTGCGCCGGATGGTTCGGGCGTCCCGCCGACGAGGTGCGCACGGCCGTGATCGACTGGCCGGAGCTGCCCATGGTGGGCGAGGCCGATACCTACACCATCCTCCAGGAAGAGCAGGACCGGCTGGCGGCCGATCCCATGTGGACGCCCGTGCACGCGTCGCCGTCGAGCGCCAGCAATTCGGTGTATTTCTTCGGGCATGCCACGCGCGAGACCGCGCGCGTGGTGTTCGAGCACGGCCTGTGGCCGGCCGCCATGGACATCTGGAGCCGGGGCATCGGCGGCGGTCAGGCCGCATCCTATGTCGTGCGGCGCGAGGACGCCCGCTGGGTCGAAGGCCGCCTGACGGCCAACGGCATGCAGCCGCTGCCGCTCGATGCGCTGGCGGCCCGGGCTCACGAAAAGGGCTATGTCACGGCGGCCGTCGGCCATACCTTCAATCGCTGGCAGTGGGCGCAGGCCGATTTCGCCGTGGGCGGGCAGACCGTCCGGCGTCCGCTGGACGGCCTTGCCGTGCGCCACGGCAAGGGGCCGGGCTATGACATCATTCGCCGCGCCAATGTGTTCTATCCCCCGGCCCAGCGCAACAACGCCGGCGTGACGTACTACAGCGCCAACGCGGCGCTGGTGGAACTCGCGGTGCACCTGAGCAGCGGCAAGGTGGAACTGCTGTCGCATCATTCGATCATGGAATGCGGCAATCAGGTCGTGCCGCAACTGGTGTCGGGCCAGTTGCAGGGCGGGGTGGCCATGGGCATCGGCCACGCCTTGCACGAATACCTGCCGCTCTACGAAGACGGCCCGGGCAACGGCACCTGGAACTTCAACCGCTATCACCTGCCGCGCGCCAGCGACGTGGCGGTCTGGAACCAGAGCGGCGAGATCCTGCCGCCGCTCTCGGAGACGGACCCGCCCAAGGGCATCGCCGAAGTCGTCATGATTCCGGTGGTGGCCGCCATCGTCAACGGCATCGCGCATGCCATCGGCCACCGCTTCACCGAGTTGCCGGTCACCGCCGACAAGATCCAGGAGGTCCTGGGCGCATGACGATTCCCACCCGGCCGCTCTCGCTCACCATCAACGGCAAGGCCGTCGGGCCGATCGACGTCCCCGACGGCCTGATGATGGTCGATTTCCTGCACGAATACCTGAACCTGACCGGCTCGCGCTTCGGTTGCGGCATCGGGGTGTGCCACGCCTGTACGGTGATACTGGACGGCCCCGACGGCAGCGAAGAGATCCGTAGCTGCATCACCGGCGCGCATTTCTTCGCGGGCAAGTCGATCCGCACCGTCGAAGGCCTGGCCTCCCGCCAGGGCGGGGTGATCGCCATCACGCCGGTCCAGCAGAGCTACCTGGACCACTACAGTTTCCAGTGCGGGTACTGCACGCCGGGCTTCGTGGTGGGCGCCACGGTCCTGCTGGAGCGGCTGGCGTGCGCGCCCATTCCGCGCAGCCGGGTCGAGTCGGTCGTGTCCGAGGCCATGGAAAGGCACATCTGCCGCTGCACGGGCTATGTGCGCTACTACGAGGCGGTCAAGGACACGATCCTGTCGACCCCCGGCCTCACGGTGGAGGGATGACGCCATGGCCTTTTCCAGGCACACGGGCACGCTCGCCATCCTGGTGGCGGTGGCCATCGTCGCGGTGGCCGCGGCGGCGGCCATGCGCGGCAACGACGCCAGTCCTCCGCACCGCCGGCCGCAGAAGGTGCAGGCCGAACCCGGCCGGTTGCTGCGCGGCGAATATCTCGCCCGGGCGGCCGATTGCGCGGCCTGCCACCAGGTCGAAGGCGGACAGGCCTATGCCGGCGGCTACCCCTTGCGCACCCCCTTCGGCACGATCTACGGCACCAACATCACTCCCGATCCCGACCATGGCATCGGGCGGTGGACGGCCGACGAGTTCCACCGCGCGCTGACCGAGGGCAAGGCGCCCCGGGGCCGCAATCTCTATCCGGCCATGCCGTACACCGCCTACCACGCCATGTCGCGGGAAGATGCCGACCTGATCTACGCCTATCTGATGAACCAGCGTCCCAGCCCGCGGCCCAACCGCGAGCCGGATATTCCGTTCCCGCTCGACCTGCGCGTGCTGATGTGGGGCTGGAACCTGCTGTTCTTCGATCGTGATCCCCTGCCGGCCGCCTCGCGGGGCCAGAGCCCGCAATGGCTGCGCGGACAGTACCTGGTCAATGTGCTGGGCCACTGCGCCGAATGCCACACGCCGCGCGGCCGGCTGGGCCAGCTCCAGCGCGATTACTGGCTGCAGGGCTACGCGCTCGGCCGCTACATGGCGCCCGACATCACCCCCGAGGGCCTGGCCCGCAACGGCTGGAATGCCGCGGACCTGCAGCGTTTCATGCGCACCGGCCTGGCGCCGCAGGCGGTGGCGTCCGACGAAATGTACCCGGTCATCGTCCACAGTTCGCGCTATCTCGGCGACGAGGACCTGGCCGCCATGACGACGTTCCTGCTGGGCGATGCGGCGTCCGGCGCGGGGCCGGACACCCGGGCCCCGGCGCGCACGCCGCCGCAGGAATCCCCCGGGAAAACCGCCGACCAGCCCGCCCCGGCCGCGCCGCCCGGGGCCGACGGGCAGCAGGTGGAACCCGGCCGGCAGACCTATCTCAACCTGTGCGCCGGCTGCCACGGCGCGCAAGGCGAAGGCCGGCCCGGCACCATGCCGGCCCTGGCCGGCAACACCAGCCTGCGCATGGAGGATCCGCGCAACTTGATCATGGCCGTGCTGCATGGCTTTCCCGGGAATGTCATGCCGGGCGCCACCACGTTCTCTCCCATGCCGGGTTTCTCGCGCCGGCTCGACGACCGGGAAGTCGCGGGGCTGGCCAATTACCTGCGCACGCAGTGGGGCGGCCAGTCGGCCGACGTCACGGCCGAGGAAGTGCGGGGCCTGCGCGCGCAATAGGGGCCGGCCCCGTCTTCAGGCGCCCAGCCGAAAGCCCAGGTGCGTGTCCCAGCGGTCGGTCAGCGAGATCCAGACCGTGCCGCAGGCCGCGCAGCGGTAGCGGTCTTCGCGGTAATGCTCGCAGCCGCGCTCGTTCAGGTAGCGATAGCCCAGGTGGAACAGCCGGGGGTGGGCCTGGCCGGCCATCCCCGGCTTGATGGCCCAGCAATCGTCGCACAGGGACTGGTGGCCGCGATCCGCTTCGGCGGGATCGCCTTCCGGTTGGTCCTTGGCGAGAGGATCGGTTGCCATGCCGTGCTTTCCAAGAGGGCGCGGGAATGAGGGGGAGAGCGCAACCGTGGCTCGCCCCGTTTCCGGGAGGCGGAAGCGGCGCACGCGGGCTCATGGATCAGTCTGGGCGCCGGGCCCTCCGGCGTCAATTCGGCCGTCCGGAGCATTGACATCGCATCCGGATTAGTCCAAAAAGATGGAATATCGCGGGAACGTGTCAAAAAGTCCTTGCGGCTATTTCGGCGTGTCGAAGTCGCCGCTGCCCAGCGGCGTCGCGCCCTGGGCGGGAGTCCGGGCGGCTTGCGCCGCGGCGCGGATGGCCTGGCCGCCATGCTCGAAGGCCCGCAGCAACTCGCTGCCCGAACCGTCCCGCGCACCGAAGAATCTGCGCAGCGCATCGCCGGAAATCTCGAACTGCCGTTCGGTGCCGCCGATTTCGAGCACGAAGATCACGTCGTCCTGTTCGACGTGGGCGCGCGTCTCTTTCGAAAAGCTACCCATGCAGGCCTCCCTGGTTCCGTTGCGGGATCGCGTCGCAGCAAGCGGTATACCCGGCACGGCCGCGGGCGCAGGCTATTTGCCGGGGTAGGGAGCGCGCTTGAGCAGCGAGGCGACATGCAGGCAGTTGACGGCGAGCGCGGCGGCGGCCTCGGCCGTCTTGGACGGCAGGCCGGGCAGGTCCTTGAGATCCTTTTTCTGCATCGCCTCGCCGACCCAGTAGGTCGAGGCGCTCGCCGGCACGGTGAACCCCACGTCGTTCAATCCCTGGAAAAGCTCCGCCGTGACGTGATGCGCCCCGTCCTCGTTGCCGACGACCGCCACCGCGGCCACGCGGTCGTACGAGACCATGCGGCCCGCCTCGTCCTGCTCGCCCAGGAAGGCGTCCAGTCTTTCCAGCACGCGCTGGCAGACGCTGGACGGATGGCCCAGCCAGATCGGCGTGCCGAGCAGGAAGATGTCCGCCTCCAGGATCTTGCGGCGGATCCCGGGCCAGTCGTCGCCCGCTCCTTCGTCGGATTGCACGCCAGGCTTGATGTTCAGGTCCACGGCGCGCAGCAATCCGGTGACGGCGCCGCGCTTGCCGAACTCCTCCAGCGTGCGGGTCAGCAGCAGTTCGCAGGACGATGCCGCGGGAGACGGCTTGAGCGTGCAATTGATGGCGATGACCGATAGAGGCATGTCGTATCTCCGGGGCGGTTGCTCGGCGCCCCTCCGTCAGCAAACGCTACGCCTGCCCGGGGCGGGCCGCCCACCGGCTCCCGCGCCTGGCAGGCACGCTATTTGCTGGGGACGTGCCTCCCAATAGCGAGAACAATCCATGGTCGAACGGCCACCCCTAAGGCTGAAGATTCTGACGGTCAACGCACATAAAGGCTTTACTTTTTTCAATCGCCGGTTCATTTTGCACGAGCTGCGCGAGGCTCTGCGGGAGATCTCCCCGGACGTGGTTTTCCTCCAGGAAGTGCTGGGCGAGCATCACCGGCACGCGTTGCGCTTTGCCGGCTGGCCGGCGACATCGCAGTACGAATTCCTGGCCGATACGCTGTGGCCGCAGTACGCGTACGGGCGCAACGCCGTGTATCCGCATGGACACCACGGCAATGCGGTGCTGTCCAAGTTTCCGATCGCACGCTACGACAATCTCGATATTTCGATCGGCGCCCACGAGAAACGCGGGCTGCTGCATTGCGTGATCCGGCCGCCGGGCTACGATCGCGACATCCATGCCATCTGCGTGCACCTGGGCCTGCGGGAAGTCCATCGCATACGGCAGCTCGAGTTGCTGTGCATGCGGATGCACGAACGCATCCCGGCCGGCGAGCCGCTGGTGATCGCGGGCGACTTCAACGATTGGCGCATGCGCGGGCACGGAGTGCTGACGCGCGCCAAAGGAGTGCGCGAAGTGTTCGTGGCTTCGCGGGGCAGGGCGGCGAGGACGTTTCCCGCCCGCTGGCCCTGCCTGCGGCTGGACCGCATCTACGTCAGGAACGCCCGTCGTTTCCGCCCGGTCTCGCTGGCGTTCCACCCCTGGTCCCGCCTGTCGGACCATGCGCCGCTGGCGGCGGAGATCGAGCTGTGAGCGCGGGCTGGCGGTCCGGGAACACGTTCTCGCTGCTGGAAAACGGCGAGGCGTTCTTCCCGCGCGTCTTCCAGGCGATCCGCGAGGCCCGGCGGGAAGTCCTGCTGGAGACCTTCATCATTTTCGAGGACAAGGTCGGGTTCGAACTGCGCGAGGCCCTGATACGCGCCGCCGGACGAGGCGCCAAGGTGGACGTCCTGGTCGACGGCTACGGCACGGACGGGCTTTCGGACGCGTACCTCGAAGGCCTGACCCAGGCCGGCGTGAACTTCCGCGTCTTCGATCCGCGGGCGCGGCTGTTCGGCATGCGCACCAATCTGTTTCGCCGCATGCACCGCAAGCTGGTCGTCGCCGACGGCGAGACGGCGTTCGTGGGCGGCATCAATTTCTCGGCCGACCATCTTGGGGACTACGGCCCGCAGGCCAAGCAGGACTACGCGGTCGAAGTGCGCGGGCCGCTCGTGCAGGATATCCGGGAGTTCATGCTGGCGGCCATCGCGCCGGCCCGGCGCCGTTCCTGGCGGCCGTGGCGCCGCGCCGGCGGGGATGCCGCCGAGCGCCGCGACGAGGCACAGGCGATCTTCGTGACGCGCGACAACGACCGTTGCCGCACGGACATCGAGCGCCATTACCGCGCGGCGATCCGCCTGGCCAGGAAGGACGTGCTGGTGGCCAACGCCTACTTCTTCCCCGGCTACCGGCTGCTCAGGGAACTGCGCGGCGCGGCGCGGCGCGGCGTGCGGGTGCGCCTGATCCTGCAGGGAGAGCCCGACATGCCGATCGCCAGGCTGGCCGGGACCACGCTCTATGAATACCTGATGTCGGCCGGCGTGACCATCCACGAGTACTGCGAACGTCCCTTGCACGGCAAGGTGGCGGTGGTGGACGATACCTGGGCGACGGTCGGGTCCAGCAACCTCGAACCCCTGAGCCTGGCCCTGAACCTGGAAGCCAATGTCGTGATCCGCGATCCGGCGTTCAACGCGACGCTGCGCGAGAGTCTGGAGCGCCTGATCCACGACCATTGCCGGGTCATCGACCGGGCCTCCCGGCCGCGGCGCAAAATCCACCGCCTGCTGTTCGGCGTGTTCATCTATCACTTCCTGCGCCGCTTCCCGGCCTGGGCGGGATGGCTGCCGGCGCACAAGCCCCGCTTGCGATCGATTCCTCCGCCCCAGGCCGATGCAGGCAAGGACGAAACGCATGAACGCACGGCATGAATGGGCGCGGGCGCTGAAGAAGCGGTGGCCGTCGATCCGCCGCTGGCTGCTGGGCGGCTTCCTGCTGCTGGTGGCGGTCCTGGTCGTCATGCAGGCCAGGGAGGTGCGCTGGGACCGGGTATTCCGGGCCATGGCGTCCTATCGGTCGTCCACCCTGCTCGAGGCCGCCGCGCTCGCGGCGGTCGGCCATCTTGCCTATAGCTGCTTCGACCTGTTGGCTCGTCCCTTCGGACGGCGCGAGCCGTCGGCGGGCCGCATCATGACCGTGACCTTCGTCAGCTATGCCTTCAACCTGAACCTCGGCTCCTTCATCGGAGGCGCGGGATTCCGCTATCGCCTGTATTCCAAGCTGGGCGTGGACAGTGCCGCGGTCACGCGCGTCCTGGCGCTCAGTCTGGTCACGAACTGGCTCGGGTATCTGTGGCTGGCAGGGGCGCTATTCACCATCGGCACGCTGCGGCTGCCGGAGAACTGGAAGCTGGGCAGCAGCGCGCTGCACGGGATCGGCATCGCCTTGCTGGTCGTGGCGGCCGGCTACGTGGTGCTGTGCGCGCGGGCGCGCCGCCGCTCCTGGACCTTCAAGGGCCATGGGATCGAGCTGCCCGGGCTGCGGGTGGCGCTGCTGCAAAGCGCGCTGGCGATGACGAGCTGGGCGGCAATGGGAGGCGTGATCTATGTCCTCCTGCCGGGTGGCGACCTGGATTATCCGCTGGTGCTGACCGTGCTGCTGCTCGGCAGCATCGCCAGCGCATTCACGCATATCCCGGCCGGGCTGGGCGTGATCGAGGCCATCTTCATCACCTTGCTGGGCACGCAGGAGTCGCGCCCCGAGCTGCTGGGCGCGCTCGTGACCTATCGCGCCATTTATTACCTGATCCCTCTCCTGATCGCCGCGATCGTGTATGCCGGCCTGGAGGCGGGATGGCGGCGCAGCCGCCGGGTCCCCGCGTCTTCGGGATCCTGAACCCTCGGCGCCGCCGGCCTGCCTGCTACGAAGCCTTCAGTCCGGGGCCACCGGCAACGCGCGCTTGTGCGCGGTCTGCCGGTACGTGCGCTCGATGATCGCGAACGCGGCGTCGCCGATCGGCCTGCCTTCCAGGAAGTCGTCGATCTCCCGGTAGCTGACGCCCAGCGCTGTCTCGTCGGGGCGCAGCGGAGCCAGCGATTCGAGGTCGGCCGTGGGGACTTTGTCCACCAGCGCCTCCGGCGCCCCCAGCGACCGCGCCATGGCGCGCACCTGCCGCTTGGTCAGGCCGGTCAACGGCACCACGTCGGCCGCCCCGTCGCCGAACTTGGTGAAAAAGCCCATCAGCGCCTCGGCCGCCTGATCGGTGCCCACCACCAGGCCGTCGTGCGCGCCCGCCACCGCGTACTGGGCGATCATGCGCTGGCGCGCCTTGACATTGCCGGCGACGAAATCGCGATGGGCCGCGTCGCGAAACGACAGCCCCGCGGCTTCGAGCCCGGCCAGCATGGCGTCGGAGGCCGGCCGGATATCGACCGTCATGCCGCGGTCGGGACGGATGATTTCCATGGCCTGCCCGGCGTCGGCCTCGTCGCGCTGGGCGCCATAGGGCAGCCGCATCGCGATGAACGCGGCCTCCAGACCGCGGCCGCGCGCCCGTTGCGCGGCGCGCTGGGCCAGGCAGCCGGCCAGCAGCGAATCCACTCCGCCGCTGATGCCCAGCACCAGGCATTTGCGGCCGGTGCTGGCCAGGCAATCCGTCAGGAAGGCGATACGCCGCTCGATCTGCCGTTCCGGGTCGAAGGCCGGATCCACATGCAGCGCCGCCGCGATTTCGCGTTGCAACCGTTCCTGAGAGTCCGAAGTCATGACTGGTCTTCCGTGACGGACGCCTGCGGCGCGGCGGGCGCGCCCAGCAGGCCGAAATAATGGGGAATGCGGTGCAGGGCGTACTCCGCGCTGGCCTTGCGGATGGCGTGGCGATCGCCCGAGAAGCGCCGCGTTTCGCTGAATACGCACGCCGGCCCCTCGCCGTCCGGCGGCGCGAAGGCCCAGGCGAAGCACTGCGTGCCGGCCGGGATTTCCGCGTCCGTGTCGTCGACCACGCCGGTGTCGGAAATGGCCAGGTTGGCGCGGCTGCGCCGCAGTGCCCCCCGCGCCATTTCCCGGGCCACGGGCTCGCTGGTCAGATTGTATCGGTCCAGCGTGCGCTTGCGCACGCCCACGCAACGCTGCTTGGCGTGGGGCGAATAGACCACGAAGGCGCAGTCCAGCAGCGCCCCGGCGCCGGGGACGTCCGCGAGCCGGGCGGCGATCAGGCCGGCGGTGCAGGATTCGGCGGTCACCAGCAGCAGCCGGTGCTCCTTCATGAATGCGGCGACGGTATCGAGAGCGTCCACGGGAAACTCCATGAAAAAAACGGCATCCGCGAACCGGCCGCGCCCGGCCGGCCTCGCGTGGCCCTAGCAAGACACGTGCCGCATGGATCCTTCTCCGCGTCCCGCCGTGGCCGGACGCGGCGGAGCGGGGCGACGGGAATGCCGTTTGCTGAACTTCTCCGCGGCGCGGCGCCGCTCACCCCCATTCCATCCTTATCAATGGAGCTACCATGTTTGCACACAATAAGCGCCTGCAATACACCGTGCGGGTTGGCGAAACCGATCCCGGTCTGGCCAACCTGCTCCTGGAACAATTCGGCGGTCCGCAAGGCGAACTGGCGGCGGCCATGCGCTACTTCACCCAGGCGATCGCCGAGGACGATCCCGGCCGCAAGGACATGCTGCTGGACATCTCGACCGAGGAACTCAGTCACCTGGAGATCATCGGCACCCTGGTGGCGATGCTCAACAAGGGCGCGAAAGGGCGCCTGGCCGAGGCGACCGAAGAGGCCGCCGACATGTATCGTTCGATCACGGGCGCCGGCAACGACTCCCACCTGACGCAGGTGTTGTACGGCGGGGGGCCGGCCCTCATCAATTCCGGCGGCGCGCCGTGGCACGCAGGCTACATCGATTCGATCGGCGACCCCTCGGCCGACCTGCGCTCCAACATCGCCGCGGAAGCCCGGGCCAAGGTCGTCTATGAGCGCCTGATCAACGTGACCGACGATCCCGGCGTCAAGGAGACCCTGGGTTTCCTCATGACCCGCGAAGTGTCGCACCAGAAATCGTTCGAGAAGGCGCTGTATTCGATGGTGCCCAACTTCCCGCCGGCCAGGCTGCCGGGCGATCCCAGGTTTGCCAACGTCTATTTCAATATGTCTCAGGGAGAGGGAGACATGCGCGGCCCCTGGAACAGCGACCGCAATTTCGAGTACGTGGAAGAGCGTGCCGAGCAGCAGGCCGTGGACGGACAGGACGGCATGCCCCAGGTGAACCTGGCCCAGGACGAATTGCAGGCGATCACCGAGCTGGCCGCCCGCACGAAGTCCGATCCCGCCGCCGATCCGATCACTGGCGCGGATCTGGGAGCGGCGCCGGGAACGGTGGAAACGGAGTCCTGACGGCGGGCGTGGCGTCAGGCGGGAAGTTCGGCCGATCCGGTGCAAGGCGAGAAATCGCCCGTTGCCGGATCGCGTACGAACAGGAGGCCGGTCGCCACGCCGAAATACGCGCCGTGCAGCTTCAGTTCGCCTTGCTCCACGCGCCGCCGGATATACGGGAAGGTCATGAGGTTGGCCAGGCTGTGGCCGACCGTGGCCCATTCGAGCTTGCGCGCGTCGGCGACGGGGTCCTTGCCGTCCAGGCCCAGGCTTTCGGCGGTGGCGTGGATCTGCGACATCCATTTGCCGATGAAATCGCCGTGGGCGATCGGCTTGGAGCCGTCCAGCACCGATCGCACCCCGCCGCAGGACGCGTGGCCCAGGACGACCACATGCCTAATGTGCAGCACGTTGATCGCGAACTCGATCGCCGCGCTGGTGCCGTGGTGGGTCCCGGAGTCGGGCTCGTAGGGCGGGACGAGGTTGGCCACGTTGCGGATCACGAACATCTCGCCCGGGCCGGCGTCGAAGATCACTTCCGGCGACACCCGGGAATCGCAACAGCCGATCAGCAGGATCTCGGGATCCTGGCCGCTTTCACCGAGGGCGCGGTAGCGGTTGCGTTCGCTGGCAAAGCGGCCCTCCATGAAACTACGGTAGCCTTGGGTCAGTCGTTCCGGAAAGTGCGAGGTCGTCATCGTAGGGTCTGGCAAGCGTGGCGTTGGCGCGGCAGGACGGAACCTGCCGGAGGCGGGGCGAAAGCTCCGGGAAGAGACTCCGATTTTACGGGGATCCGGCGACGCCCGCCTGAACGCCGGCGAGAAAACGACCACGTTGTGCGCCGTTCCGCACGGCCAGGGACAGGCCTGGCGCCCGTCCCGGGGCGGCCGGGCCAAACGAGAAACGGGCCCCGCAGGGCCCGTTCTTTCGCTGGACGAAATGCCTGGATCAGGTGTAGTCCCGGTACTTGTCCAGGAAGCGTACCGGCTTGCTCAGCGCGTCGCGCCGGAACGGATCGCCCAGCTCGCGCGTGCACATGATTTCCAGGATGCAGGTCTTGCCCTGGTTCATCTGCATGTCGATCGCCTTCTTGAGCGCCGGGCCGACGTCTTCCAGCTTGTCGACCGTGATGCCTTCGGCGCCCATGGCGCGCGCGATGCCGGCGAAGCTCTGGTTGTCGAGCTCGCCCGCCACGAAGCGGCGGTTGTAGAAGTCGACCTGGTTCTTCTTTTCGGCGCCCCACTGGCGGTTGTGGAACACGACCGCCGTGACCGGGATGTTATGGCGCACGCAGGTCATGGTTTCCATCAGGCTCATGCCCCAGGCGCCGTCGCCGGCGTAGGAGATGGCGGGACGATGCGGTGCGGCGACCTTGGCGCCGATGATGGTCGGGAAGGCGTAGCCGCAATTGCCCCAGCTCATGGCGGCGAAGAAGCTGCGCGGCTTCTCGAAGCGCAGGTAGCTGTTGGCCACCGAGTTGATGTTGCCGATGTCGGTCGAGACCATGACGTCCGGCGGCATGGCCTTTTCCAGCTCGCGCAGCACCTGGCGCGGGTGCAGCCAGTTGCCCGGTTCCTTGCTGGCTTCCTCGATGGCGTCCAGGCTGAAAGGATCGCGCTCGTGGGTCCACTCGTCCAGCTCTTTTTCCCACGCGGCCTTCTCGGCCTTGATGTCGGCGGCGCGCTGTTCCTTGGTGGCGTCGCAGGCCAGCTTGCGGTCGGCCAGCAGCTCGGTCAGGGCCTTGGCCGCGGCCTTGGCGTCGCCGCAGATGCCCACCGAGATCTTCTTGACCAGGCCGAGCATCTTGTGGTCGGCGTCGATCTGGATGACCTTGGCTTCCTTGGGCCAGTAGTCCATGCCATGCTGGGGCAGGGTGCCGAAGGGGCCCAGGCGCGAGCCCAGCGCGACCACCACGTCGGCCCGCGAGATCAGCTTCATGGCCGCCTTGGAGCCCTGGTAGCCCAGCGGGCCGCACCACAGCGGGTGGCTGGCGGGGAAGGAGTCGTTGTGCAGGTAGCTGTTGACCACCGGGGCGCCCAGGCGCTCGGCGAAGGCCTTGCATTCCTCGACGCCGTCGGCCATGACCACGCCGCCGCCGGAGATGATGACGGGGAACTTGGCGCTGGCCAGCAGGTCGGCGGCCGCCTTCAGGCTCTGCTCGCCGCCGGGGCCGCGGTCCAGGCGCTGGGGTTTGGAAATCTCGACCTTGATTTCGCCGTAGAAGTAGTCGCGCGGGATGTTCAGCTGGGTCGGGCCCATTTCCGCCATGGCGCGGTCGAAGCAGCGGGCGGTGAACTCGGCCATGCGGGCCGGGTTGGTGACGTGGCCCTGGTACTTGGTGAACTCCTGGAACATGGGCAACTGGTTGGCTTCCTGGAAGCCGCCCAGGCCGATGCCCATGGTACCGGCTTCGGGGGTCACGATCACCACCGGGCTGTGCGCCCAGTAGGCCGCCGCGATGGCCGTCACGCAGTTGCTGATGCCGGGGCCGTTCTGTCCGATCACCACGCCGTGGCGGCCGCTGACGCGCGCATAGCCGTCGGCCATGTGGGCGGCGCCCTGCTCGTGGACCACGGGGATCAGGCGGATGCCGGCCGGGGCGAAGATGTCCATGGCGTCCATGAACGCCGAGCCCATGATGCCGAACATATCGGTGACATCGTTGGCGACCAGGGTCTCCACGAAGGCTTCGGACGGGGTCATCTTCTGCACGCCGCTGACCACGGTGCGGCTGGATTGATCGCTCATGGAATGTCTCCTGGAAGAAGCGATTTTAAAAAATCGAGACAAATAGTGCCGGAAAACGGACTTTAGAAGATACTCTATCCTTATCCTCGCTGAGATGTCAAATGAAATCTCGGAAACAGAGACGATTTGTTTTTGTTTTAGAGATCCATCTATACTGAGGCCATATGGATACGATCTCGACCGCGGCGCATCCGCCCGAAACCGCCTACCGGGTCGACGGGGACACCCCGACGATCCGGCTGTTCGCGCTGCTCGAAGTCATCGCGTCCAAGGACCGTTTCGTGACCCTGCAGAGCCTGGTCGAGGAAACCGGCCTGCCCAAGCCCACGCTGCACCGCATGCTGCAGCAGCTCGAAGGCGCCGGGATCCTGCAGCGCGACGGCGACGGGCGCCACTACAGCACGGGCGCGCGGTTCCGCAAGCTGGCCGAGAACCTGCTGCTCAACAGTACCACTCACGGGGCCCGCCATGTGGTGCTGCGCCGGCTGGTGGAGGAAATCGGCGAAAGCTGCAACATCACCGCGCTCTCGGGCAGCGAAGTCCTCTACCTGGACCGCGTGGAGACCGCCGCGCCGCTGCGCTTCTTCCTGCATCCCGGCTCCCGCGTCCCGGTGCACTGCTCGGCCAGCGGCAAGCTGTTCATGGAGCAGCTCAGCCCGGCCCAGCGCCGGCGCCTGCTCGGCCATGTCCCGCTGGCGGCCTACACCGACAACACCCTGACCTCGCTGGAAGCGTTCGAACACGAAATCGAACGCGTGCGCCAGGCCGGCTATGCCCTGGACCGCGAAGAATTCCTGCCCGGCCTGCTGTGCATCGCGGTGCGGGTGCCGGTCGCCAGCGGACGTTCCACCCTGGCCGTGGCCACCCAGGGTCCGGCCATCCGCCTGACCCCCGAGAAGGCGCTCGAATACCTTCCCGCGCTGCAGCGCGCGGCCCAGGCCCTGGCCGCGATCGAGTCCGACGCGGCGGCCGGCGACTGAACCGGCCCGCCCGGCGCGCCGGGCGGCGAACTTGACGGAGACTTTCTTGACGGACATAGCGTTTGCCACCCCCGACCGGCGGGTCGCCGTGCGGTCGCTGTTCGGTATCGATTCCGATCTCGAGGTTCCCGCGTTCGGCGAGCGCGACGACCACGTGCCCGAGATCGACGAAGCCTACCGCTTCAACCCGGACGTCACGCTGGCGATCCTGGCCGGCTTCACCCGCAACCGGCGCGTGATGGTGCAGGGCCTGCACGGCACCGGCAAGTCGACCCACATCGAGCAGGTGGCCGCGCGCCTGAACTGGCCCTGCGTGCGGGTCAACCTGGACGGCCACATCAGCCGCCTGGACCTGGTCGGCAAGGACACCATCGTGGTGCGCGACGACAAGCAGGTCACCGAATTCCAGGAAGGCATCGTGCCCTGGGCGCTGCAGCGTCCCATGGCGCTGGTGTTCGACGAATACGACGCCGGGCGCCCCGACGTCATGTTCGTGATCCAGCGCATCCTGGAGCGCGACGGCAAGTTCACCCTGCTGGACCAGAACAAGGTCATCGCGCCGCATCCGTACTTCCGCCTGTTCGCCACGTCCAACACGGTCGGGCTGGGCAACCTGAACGGCCTCTACCACGGCACGCAGATGCTCAACCACGCGCAGATCGACCGCTGGAATATCGTGGCCTCGCTCAACTATCTGCCGCGCGGGGAAGAGGTCGCCATCGTCATGGCGCGGGTGCCGGAACTGGCCGACGAGCCCGGCCGCAAGCTGGTGGAATCCATGGTGGCGGTGGCCGACCTGACCCGCAAGGGCTTCGCGGTGGGCGACGTCTCCACGCTGATGTCGCCGCGCACGGTGATCAACTGGGCCGAGAACATGCAGATCTTCGGCGATGTCGGGCTGGCTTTCCGGTTTTCCTACCTGAACAAGTGCGACGAGGCCGAACGCACGCTGGTCGCCGAATACTTCCAGCGCGGGCTGGGACAGGAGCTGGACGAGTCCTACCTGCGCGGGGCCGGGGCAGCCTAGTGAACGCGGCGCAACGCACGCGCAGGCGGCAGCGCGAGGAAGAGCTCTGCGCCGCCGCCATCCGGGCGCTGACCGGCGATCCCGAGCTGTGCTATCGGGGGCGGCGCCTGCACCAGGGCCTGCGGCCGGTGCCGGTGCTGGCCCCGCACCTGCGCGGCGACCTGCTGGAAGACGATTTCGTGGCGGCGCGCGGCGCGGCGGACGCCGTCGGCCTGCGGCTCAGGCTCTCCGATCCCGGGCTCCATCGCAGCCTGTCGCCCGAAGACCCGGTCGAGCGCCTGGTCTTCGAATTGCTCGAGCAACTGCGGGTGGAATCGCTGGCGCCGCCGGAAATGCCGGGCCTGGCGCACAACCTGCAGCATCGCTTCCAGGCCTGGTCGCAGGGCTTCCACGATTCGGGCCTGACCGACACCGGCCTGGGCATCCTGATCTTCACGGTGTCCCAGATGTGCTGGTCCCGCCTGACCGGCAAGCCGCTGGGCGAGCCCGTCGAGGACCTCATGGAGCTGACCCGCGGGGCGCTGGCGCCGGTCATCGGCCATGGGCTGGCCGGCATCCGCCGCCACCGCCGCGACCAGCGCGCCTTCGCGCCGCACGCGCTGGAGATCGCCCGCGCCGTCGGCGAGATGGTGCGCCATGCCCAGGCCGACGAACCCGAGACGGCCGCCGCCGACGACGAGCGCGAGCAGAACGCTTTCCGGCTGCTGCTGGATTTCGAAACCCGCGAGGACGCGCCCGCGCCGATCGCCGCCACCGGCCACAGCAAGATCCTGGAAGACTCGCCGCAAGGCTACCGCGTCTATACCTCGCGCTACGATCGCGAGGCGCCGGCGGCTTCCCTGCTGCGGCCGGCCCTGCTGCAGGAATACCGGGGGCGCCTGGACCGGCGGATCGCCGACCTGGGCATACAGGTCGGGCGGCTGGCGCGCCTGTTCATGGCGGTGCTGTCGGTGCCGCGGCGCGACGGCTGGGACTTCGGCCAGGAGCAGGGGTATATCGACGGCCGGCGCCTGGCGCAACTGATCAGCTCGCCGTCCGAGCGCCGGTTGTTCCGCCTGGAACAGCACAAGCCGGACACCGACTGCGTGGTGTCGGTGCTGATCGACTGCTCGGGGTCCATGAAGGAACACATCGAACCGGTGGCGGCGCTGGTCGATATCCTGGCGCGCGCCCTGGAGCAGGCGGGGGCGCGCACCGAGGTCCTGGGCTTCACGACCGGAGCCTGGAACGGCGGGCGGTCGCGGCAGGACTGGCTGGCGCGGGGCAGGCCCAGGCACCCGGGGCGGCTCAACGAAACCCTGCACATGGTGTTCAAGGATGCCGGCCGTAGCTGGCGCCGCGCCCGCGCCGGCATCGCCGCGCTGCTCAAGGCCGACCTGTTCCGCGAAGGCGTGGACGGCGAGGCGGTGGAGTGGGCCTGCCGGCGGCTGAATGCCCGGCCCGAGAACCGCCGCATCCTGATCGTGGTGTCCGACGGCTCGCCCATGGATACGTCCACCAACCTCGCCAACGATCCCTACTACCTCGACAACCATCTCAAGCAGGTCGTGGCGCGGCACGAGCAGTTGCGCGACGTCGAGATCCTGGGCCTGGGCGTCGGGCTGGACCTCAGCCCCTACTATCGGCGCAACCTGGCGGCCGACCTGTCGAAGTCGATCGACAACGCGCTGTTCCTCGAGATCGTCCAGTTGATCGCCGGCCGCCACCGGAGCTAGGAGCACGCGACGGGCTGGCCCGCCCCATTCCCTTCGCGGTCGCAATCCTGCAATATTCGTCCGGTGCAATCCCTGCACGCCATCCGTTCTCACGCGCGGCATCGCAGTCCGCCGGGCCGCGCCCATTTCGAGGAATCGCCATGGATACCGCCCACAGCGCGCAATGGGCCGCCGTCGACCGTTACTTCACCGATCTGCTCGTGCCCCCCGACGAGGCGCTGGAAGCCGCCCTGCAATCCAGCGACGAAGCGGGCCTGCCGCCGATCAACGTCGCGCCCAACCAGGGCAAGCTGCTGCAGTTGCTCGCGCGCATCGCCGGCGCGCGCCGCATCCTGGAGATCGGCACGCTGGGCGGCTACAGCACGATCTGGCTGGCGCGCGCCCTGCCGGAAGATGGCTGCCTGGTCTCGCTGGAATCCGACCGGCACTATGCCGCGGTCGCGCGCGCCAACTTGGAGCGCGCCGGCCTGGGCGAGCGCGTGGAAGTCCGTCTCGGCCGGGCGCTCGACACCCTGGACGCGCTGGCCACCGCCGGCGCGCCGCCCTTCGACCTGGTATTCATCGACGCGGACAAGCGCAGCAATCCCCAATACCTGGAATACGCCCTGCGTTTCTCGCGCCCCGGGACGCTGATCATCGGCGACAACGTCGTGCGCAACGGCCGCGTGACCGACGCCGGATGCGACGACGCCGACGTGCAGGGCGTGCGCCGCTTCTGCGAAATGATGGCGCAGCACCCGCGGTTGAGCGCCACTGCCATCCAGACGGTGGGCAGCAAGGGCTGGGACGGGTTTTCGCTGGCGCTGGTGCTGTCCTGATGCCGGGGCGAGTCTAGACGGACAGGTGCCGCCGGACATCCTCCGTGTCGATGTCCGTCTTGTCGCCGCGCGCGACGACCTCGCCGCGCGACAACACCACGAAGCGGTCGGCCAGTTCACGCGCGAAGTCGAAATACTGTTCGCACAACAGAATGGCCATGTCGCCGCGTTCGCGCAGCAGGCGAACGACGCGTGCGATGTCCTTGATGATGGACGGCTGGATCCCCTCGGTCGGCTCGTCCAGGATGATCAGCCGGGGCTCGGCGACCAGGGCGCGGGCGATCGCCAGTTGCTGCTGCTGGCCGCCCGACAGGTCGCCCCCGCGGCGCGAGAGCATGGTCTTCAGCACGGGGAACAGCTCGAAGACCTCGTCCTTGATCCGGCGGGCATGCGCGGAAGGCCGGGCCGCCATGCCCATCAGGATGTTTTCCTCGACGGTCAGTCGCGCGAAAATGTCGCGTCCCTGCGGCACGTAGGCCATGCCCCGGGCCGCGCGCTGGTGGGGCGGCAGGCGGGTGACGTCGCGCCCGTCGAAGACGACGCTGCCGGCGGCCACCGGCAGCACCCCCATCAGGCATTTCAGCAACGTGGTCTTGCCCACTCCGTTGCGTCCCAGCAAGGCCAGGCACTGGCCCTGTTCCACGGCCAGCGACACGCCGCGCAGCGTGTGGCTGCCTCCGTAGTACTGGTCGATCGCCTTCACATCCAGCATATCAGCGTCCCAGGTAGACTTCGATGACTTTGGGGTCGGCCTGCACGGCGGCCATGGAGCCTTCGGCAAGCACCGATCCCTCGTGCAGCACGGTGACCCGGCCGCCGTCGGCGATGCGGGTGACGAACTCCATGTCGTGCTCGACCACGACCAGCGAATGGCGTCCTCTCAATTCGTCGAGCAGTTCGCCGGTGCGCTCGGTTTCCGCGTCCGTCATGCCGGCCACCGGTTCGTCCAGCAACAGCAGCAGCGGCTCCTGCATGAGCAGCATGCCGATCTCCAGCCATTGCTTCTGTCCGTGCGACAGCAGGCCGGCTTCGCGTCCCGCCTCCCGGGTCAGCCGCACCAGTTCCAGCGTCTGGCCGATACGATCGATCTGCTCGCCGCCGAGCCGGCTCCGGAGCGTGGCGCGTACCCGCTTGTCGGCCTTCATGGCCAGCTCCAGGTTCTCGAAGACCGTGTGGTGCTCGAATACCGTCGGCCGCTGGAACTTGCGGCCGATCCCGGCGTGCGCGATCTGGCTTTCATCGAGTCCGGTCAAGTCGATGCTCTGGCCGAAGAACACCGTTCCGGAAGTCGGCCGGGTCTTGCCCGTGATGACGTCCATCATGGTGGTCTTGCCGGCGCCGTTGGGGCCGATGATGCATCGCAGCTCACCCACGCCGATGTCCAGGCTCAGGCGGTTCAGGGCCTTGAAGCCGTCGAAGCTGACGGTGACCTCCTCCAGGTAGAGAATGGCGCCGTGGGTGGTGTCGACGCCCGATGGCTTGACGCGACCGTAGGCCGCGGCGCCACCGGCGCCGGACGCTTCGGCCGGGGAGACGGGAAGGGGCGGGCGGTGCCGTGTCATGCCTGTTCTCCGCGGCGGGCGGCGAGGCGGCGGGCCAGGCCGACCATGCCCTGCGGCAGGAACAGCGTGGTCAGCACGAAAATCAGGCCGAGCGCGTAGAGCCAGAATTCCGGGAAGACGCTGGTGAACCAGGTCTTCAGGCCATTGACCGCGCCGGCGCCGATGATCGGCCCCAGCAGGGTCCCGCGGCCCCCGGTGGCCACCCAGATGACCATTTCGATGGAGGTCTCCGTGGACATTTCGCCGGGATTGATGATGCCGACCTGCGGCACGTACAGAGCCCCGGCGATCCCGCACATCATCGCCGACAGCGTCCAGACGAAGAGCTTGAAGCCCAGGGGCTCGTAGCCGATGAAACGCAGCCGGCTCTCGGAATCCCGGATGGCCGTCAGCACGCGGCCGAGCTTGGATTGCGTGACGGCGCGCGCCGCCACCAGGAAGCCCGCCAGGGCCGCCAGCGTGACCCAGTACAGCGCCGCCCGGGTTTCCGGCGCGGTGATATCGAATCCCAGGATCCGCTTGAAGTCGGTGAAGCCGTTGTTGCCGCCGAAGCCCGTGTCGTTGCGGAAGAACAGCAGCATGGCGGCGAACGTGAGGGCCTGCGTGATGATGGAAAAGTACACGCCCTTGATGCGCGAGCGGAATGCGAAATAGCCGAAGACGAACGCCAGCGCGCCGGGCACGGCCACCACCAGCAGCATGGCGTACCAGAAGTGCTCGGTGAAAGACCAGTACCAGGGGTAGGCCTTCCAGTCCAGGAAGACCATGAAATCCGGCAGGTCGCTCCCGTAGGCGCCGTCGCGGCCGATGGCCCGCATCAGGTACATGCCGTGCGCATAGCCGCCCAGCGCGAAGAACAGGCCGTGCCCCAGCGACAGGATGCCCGCGTAGCCCCAGACCAGGTCCAGCGCCAGGGCCGCGAGCGCATAGCACATGAACTTGCCCAGCAGCGCGACGGCGTAGGCGGAAACATGCAGCGGATGGCCCGCGGGAAAGGCCAGGTTCAGCAGCGGCAGCGATCCGAGCACCACGACGGCGGCCGACAGGCCGGTCCACATGGCAGGCGAGAACAGCGGCTTGCGCGCGTACGCGTCCAGCGGCCGCCCGGCGGGTATCGCGGCCCCGCTCATTCGGCGCTCCTGCCGCGCGGGGCGAACAGGCCCTGCGGACGCTTCTGGACGAACAGGATGATCAGGACCAGAACGGTTATCTTTGCCATCACGGCTCCCGCGTAAGGCTCCAGGAATTTGTTGATTCCGCCCAGTCCCAGGGCGGCAACGACGGTGCCGGCAAGTTGCCCCACGCCACCCAGGACCACGACCATGAAAGAATCGACCAGGTATGCCCGGCCGAGATCGGGTCCCACATTGCCGAGCTGCGACAAGGCCACGCCGGCCAGCCCGGCGATGCCCGACCCCAGCCCGAAGGCCAGCATGTCGACGCGCCCGGTGGGCACTCCCACGCAGTCGGCCATGCGCCGGTTCTGCGTAATGGCCCGGACGAACAGGCCCAGGCGGGTGTGGTTGAGCAGCAGCCACACGAAGAACACCACCAGCAGGGCGAAGACGATGATGGCCACGCGGTTGTAGGTCAGCACCAGGCCATTCATGACCGCGAACCCGCCGGACATCCAGGACGGATTGGCGACTTCGACGTTCTGCGCTCCGAACAGGGAGCGCACGCCCTGCATCAGCATGAGGCTGATGCCCCAGGTGGCCAGCAGGGTCTCCAGGGGGCGGCCGTACAGCCAGCGGATGATCGTCCGTTCCAGGGCCATGCCCAGCGCGGCGGCCACCAGGAAGGCGGCCGGCAGGGCGGCGATCACGTACCAGTCCGTCCACGCCGGGAACATCCGCCGGAACGCCAGTTGGACCAGATAGGCGACATAGGCGCCGATCATCAGCAGCTCGCCATGCGCCATGTTGATCACGCCCATCAGGCCGAAGGTGATGGCCAGGCCCAGCGCGGCCAGCAGCAGGATGCTGCCCAGGCTGAGGCCGTAGAAGAGATTGCCCATCCATTCGACGGTGGCGAGATGGCGGTCGATGCGGCGCACGGCCGCCGCGGCCGCTTCGCGCACGCCGGCATCGGGCTCGGCGTAGGCGCCGTCCGGGCGCGGCAGGGCCAGCGCGGCCAGCATCGGACGGAAAGCGGCGTTGTCGGTCCGGCCCAGCAGCTCGACCGCGTGCCGGCGCACTTGCGGCCGGTCGCTCTTGAGTTCCAGGCTGGCCTGCGCGACTTGCAGGGAAGCGCGCACCGACTCGTCGCGCTCCGCGTCCAGGGCCCGGCCGATCAAGGGCAGCCGGCCGGCGTCTCCCTCGCGGGCCAGCCGTTGCGCCGCGGCCCGCCGGACGGCGGGATCCGCGGCGAACAACTGCGAGCCCGCCAGGGCGCCGGCGATCGCGCGCCGCAGGCGGTTGTTGACGATGACCGGTTCGGCATTCCGCGGGAGGTCCATCGCGCGCCCCGTCGCGGCGTCCGCCGCCCGGCCGTCGCCGGTATCGACCAGCATCCGCCCGTCGGCCGTCGCCCGCAGCCGGCTGTCGCCCAGCGCCTGCAGGACGCGGGCGGCCTGCGGGTCGGCGGACTCGCCCAGTGCGGAGATGGCGCCGAGCCGGGTGTCCGTTTCAGTGTCGGCCAGCCGCGCCAGGAGCGTGGCGTCCAGGCCCTGCGCCGCAGGCGCAGGGTCGGCGGCCAGCGCCGGCGCCGGCAGCGCCAGCGCCAGCGCCAGGACGCGGAGGATCAGGGCGATTGCCGCGATGCGCATGATGGTCCCGTCCGCCGTCAAAGCCCTTGCTTGCCTTCGTTGCCGGGGATGTACGGGCTCCACGGCTGGGCGCGGACCGGCCCCTTGGTCTTCCAGACGATGTTGAACTGGCCGTCGCCGTTGATCTCGCCGATGTAGACGGGCTTGTGCAGGTGGTGATTGGTCTTGTCCATCTCGACCGTGAAGCCGTCGGGCGCGTCGAACCGCTGGCCGCCCATGGCGGCGACGACCTTGTCGACGTCGGTGGTCCCGGCCTGCTCGACCGCCTGCTTCCACATGTGGATGCCGATATAGGTTGCTTCCATCGGGTCGTTGGTCACGGCCGTGTCCGCGTTGGGGAGATTCCTGGCCTTGGCGTAGGCCTTCCATTTCCCGATGAATGCGTCGTTGACCGGGTTCTTGATCGACTCGAAATAGTTCCATGCGGCCAGGTGGCCGACCAGCGGCCTGGTGTCGACCCCGCGCAGTTCCTCCTCGCCCACGGAGAAGGCCACCACCGGCACGTCGGTGGCCTTCAGGCCGGCGTTGCCCAGCTCCTTGTAGAACGGCACATTGGAGTCTCCGTTGATGGTGGAAACCACGGCGGTCCTGCCGCCGGCCGCGAACTGCTTGATGTCGGCCACGATGGTCTGGTAGTCCGAATGGCCGAACGGCGTATAGATTTCCTTGATGTCGGCGTCCTGCACGCCCTTGGAATGCAGGAAGGCGCGCAGGATCTTGTTGGTCGTGCGGGGATAGACGTAGTCGGTGCCCAGCAGCACGAAGCGCCTGGCCCCGCCGCCGTCCTCGCTCATCAGGTATTCGACCGCGGGAATGGCCTGCTGGTTGGGCGCGGCTCCGGTATAGAAGACATTCTTCTCCAGCTCTTCGCCCTCGTACTGGACCGGGTAGAACAGCAGGCCGTTCAGTTCCTTGAAGACGGGCAGCACCGACTTGCGCGACACCGACGTCCAGCAGCCGAAGACCACCGCGACCTTGTCCTGCGACAGGAGCTGGCGGGCCTTCTCGGCGAACAGGGGCCAGTTCGACGCCGGGTCCACCACCACCGGCTCGAGCTTCCTGCCCATGACGCCGCCCTGCGCGTTGATCTCATCGATCGTCATCAGGGCGACGTCCTTGAGCGAAGTCTCGGAGATCGCCATCGTGCCCGAAAGCGAATGCAGGATACCGACCTTGATGGTATCGGCGGCCATGGCCTGCGGAATCCATCCCGATACGGCCAGCAGGCTCGCGGCGGTCAGTTGTTTGAGGACTAGTCTGCGCTTCATGGAGGGCTCCTGAAAAGGGAGGCCGGTCGTTCCGGCATATCGGTTCTGGGAGTCCGGCATGGCATCGCATGGACGCGTGCCGGCCGGATACCACGTCAAAAGCAAGAGATATGCCAGCTTCGTTGGCGGGAACGGCCGAGTGCGTGCCGCGGCGCCGCTCGCCATGGCGTGCGTCGACGGAGCATCGATGAGAGCGGCCGACGGGGAACGCCGGCGATCGTCGTTCCGCATGTCCATCGATAGTGCGCGCGGTCCGTTTTGGTGCGTGGATTGACCTGTTTGGGCGCATGCGGCCACGCGGCGACGCCCGCCGCTTCCACCTTCCGCCGGGGCGCGCAATGCCGCCATCGCCCCTGCGCGCGAGGCGCGACGGGGCGATGAGCGGATCCGGCGGCAGATGGCATGGCCTTTGCTTGATATCCCTCGACTTGTACACAAGAAGGGATCCAAGCATGACGAGAGCCGATGTGCCGCAGCGCGGCTGGACGATCGCGGAATGGCGACAGGCCTATCAGGAGACCGGCTTGCGGCCCGCGGACGCGATGGCCGCGGTGGCCGAATGGCAGGCGGGCCCCGCCGACACCGCGTGGATCGCCACGCTGACCCCCGAGCGCGCGGCCGGGCAGCTCGACGCGCTGGAGCGCAGGCTGGCGCAGGCGGAGGGCGATATGTCGCGCCTGCCGCTCTATGGCGTGCCCTTCGCCGTCAAGGACAACATCGACGCGGCCGGCTGGCCCACGACAGCGGCATGTCCCGAGTTCGCCTATCCGGCCGGGCGCGACGCGACCGTGGTGCGTCGGTTGCGCGACGCGGGGGCTCTGCTGGTGGGCAAGACCAATCTCGACCAGTTCGCCACGGGCCTGGTGGGCACCCGCTCGCCCCACGGCGCGGTCCCGAACACCTTCGATCCTCGATATATCAGCGGCGGCTCGAGCTCGGGCTCCGCCTCGGCGGTCGCCCGGGGACTGGTGCCCTTCGCGCTCGGCACGGATACGGCGGGGTCGGGCCGCGTGCCGGCGGGGTTCAACAATATCGTCGGACTCAAGCCGACGCGCGGCTGGTTCAGCATCGCGGGCGTGGTGCCCGCGTGCCGTACGCTGGATTGCGTGTCGGTCTTCGCCTTGACGGTCGACGACGCCGCGCTGGTGGCGGACATCATGGGCGCATTCGATCCCGCCGATCCGTATTCGCGCAGCGCGCCCCAGCCCATGGAAGCGGGCTGGCCCGCGGCACCCCGTTTCGCGGTGCCGGACCGGCTCGAGTTCTTCGGCGACGAGGGCATGCGCGCGGCGTTCGACGAGGCCTTGCAGCGCCTGCGGGCCGACGGGGCGGAGATCGCGACTGTCGATTTCGCGCCGTTCTCCGAGCTCGCCTCGCTGTTGTACCAGGGGCCCTGGGTCGCGGAGCGCCTTGCCGCGATCGAGTCCCTGTGGAAAAGGCTGCCCCGGGCCGTGCATCCTGTCGTGCGCGGCATCGTCGAACAGGGGGCGCGGTTCAGCGCGGCCGATGCCTTCAATGCCGAGTACCGGCGGGCCACCCTGGCCCGCATCATCCAGCAGACGCTCGAAGGCTTCGACGCCATGCTGGTGCCGACCGCCCCGGCGATCTACACCATCGAGGCCTTGCAGTCGGACCCCGTCGGGCTCAACTCCCGGCTCGGGATCTACACCAACTTCGTCAACCTGGCGGATCTGTCCGCCCTGGCCCTGCCGGCCGGCATGAGAGCGGATGGCCTGCCCGCCGGCATCACCGCCATCGGACTGGCGTGGCAGGACCATGCCCTGGCCGCGTTCGGCCGGCGATGGCAGGCGGCGCGCGGCTTGCCGCTGGGCGCCACGGGGCGAACGCTTCCCCCATCCCCGCGACAGCCCCACGCCGCGCCGGTGCCGCCGCATGCCGTGCGGCTGGCGGTCGTGGGCGCGCACCTGGGCGGTATGCCGCTCAATCACCAGTTGACCTCGCGCCGCGCGGTCTTCGTCGAGCGCACCGTGACCTCCGACGCCTACCGGCTGTATGCGCTGGCGGGCACCGTTCCTCCCAAGCCCGGCCTGGCCAAGGGCGTCAGGGGCGGGCCGATCGAAGTCGAGCTGTGGGACATGCCGCTGTCGGCTTTCGGGTCCTTCGTGGAAGAGATCCCGGCGCCGCTGGGCATCGGCACGCTCGAACTGGGCGACGGGCGGCGCGTCAAGGGCTTCATCTGCGAACCGTGGGGGCTGGCCGACGCCAGGGACATCACCGAGTTCGGAGGCTGGCGTCCGTATGTCGCCAGCCTCGACGCCAGCGCCAACTGAACGGAGCCAGACATGTTCGATACCGTACTCATCGCCAATCGCGGCGAGATCGCCGTTCGTGCCATCCGCACCCTGAAGCGCCTGGGCATCGGAAGCGTCGCCGTCCACTCGGACGCGGACCGCAACGCCGCCCATGTGCGAGCCGCCGATGCCGCCGTCGCGCTGGGCGGCGAGAAGGCGGCCGACAGCTACCTGCGCATCGATCTCATCATCGAGGCGGCCCGCGCGACCGGCGCCCAGGCCATCTATCCCGGCTACGGCTTCCTGTCGGAAAGCGCCGAGTTCGCGCAGGCCTGCGAGGACGCCGGCATTGCCTTCGTCGGGCCGACACCCGGGCAGATCCGGGAATTCGGCCTCAAGCACCGCGCCCGTGAACTGGCCGCGGCCGCAGGCGTGCCCATGGCGCCGGGCACCGGCCTGCTGGGCAGCCTGGACGAGGCGCTGCGGGAAGCCGCGGGCATCGGCTACCCGGTCATGCTCAAGAGCACGGCGGGCGGCGGAGGGATAGGGTTGTCGCGCTGTGCCGATGCGGGGGAACTGGCCGCGGCGTTCGAGGGCGTACAGCGCCTGGGCAGGCAGTTCTTCCGGGACGAGGGCGTCTTCATCGAGCGTTATATCGACCAGGCGCGCCATGTCGAGGTGCAGATATTCGGCGACGGCAAGGGCAGGGTGGCGGCCCTCGGCGATCGCGATTGCTCCATCCAGCGCCGCAACCAGAAAGTGATCGAGGAGTCGCCCGCCCCGAACCTGCCGGCGGCCACCCGTCGCTCGATGCTGGAGGCGGCCGTCAAGCTCGGAGCGTCGGTCGCCTACCGCTCGGCCGGCACGGTGGAGTTCATCTACGACGCCGCGCGCGACGCATTCCACTTCCTCGAAGTGAATACGCGGCTGCAGGTGGAGCATCCTGTCACGGAAGCCGTCACCGGCCTGGACCTGATCGAGTGCATGCTCGAGGTCGCGGCGGGCCGCGATCCGGACTGGCAGGCGCTGGCCCGCGAACCTCGCGGGGCGGCGATCGAAGTCCGGCTTTACGCCGAGGATCCCATACGCCAGTTCCAGCCCTCGCCGGGCATCCTGACCGAGGTCGGTTTTCCGGAGGGCGTGCGCGTCGACGGCTGGGTGGATACCGGCACCGAGGTGTCGCCGTTCTACGACCCGATGCTGGCCAAGCTGATCGTCCATGCCGATACGCGGGAAGCGGCCCTGGGGCGGCTTGCCGACGCCCTGGACGCCACCCGGCTGCACGGCATAGCGACCAACCTGGACTATCTCAGGCAGGTCGTGGCGCAACCCGGCTTCCGGGAAGGGCGCGTCTCGACGCGCTTCCTCGAAGGGTTCGAGTATCGGCCCGCGGCCATCGAAGTGACGGAGCCGGGAACCTACACCAGCGTGCAGGACTATCCCGGGCGGGTCGGCTACTGGAACATCGGCGTGCCGCCGTCCGGACCCATGGACGACTATGCCTTCCGGCTGGCCAACCGCATCGTCGGCAATCATCCCGACGCGGCCGGGATCGAGTCGACGCTGGCCGGCCCGACCTTGCGCTTCCACGGGGACGCCATCGTTGCCCTGACCGGTGCGGCATGCGACGCACGCCTGGACGGCGAGCGCGTGGACATGTGGAAGCCCCTGGCGGTGCGCGCCGGCCAGGTCCTCGCGCTCGGGCGTACGCTCAGCGGTTGCCGCAGCTACCTGGCGGTCCGCAACGGTGTCGACGTTCCGGTGTACCTGGGAAGCCGGTCGACGTTCGCGCTGGGACGATTCGGCGGCCATGCCGGGCGCATCCTGAAGGCGGGAGACATGCTGCCCCTGGCCCGTCCGGGGCTGCCGGCCTCGACCACGCCGGGGCCGGTGGCCATGCCCGCGCCCGTGCCGCCCGGCATGATCCCGTCCTACGGCGGCGACTGGGAGATCGGCGTGCTCTACGGTCCCCATGGCGCGCCGGATTTCTTCACGCAGGCGTCCATCGACGAGTTCCTTTCCCATGCCTGGGAGGTGCACTACAACTCCAACCGCCTGGGGGTCAGGCTCGTCGGTCCGCGGCCCTCATGGGCCCGGAGCGACGGCGGCGAGGCCGGGCTGCATCCCTCGAATATCCACGACTGCGAATACGCGATCGGCAGCATCAATTTCACCGGCGACAGTCCCGTCATCCTGACGCGGGACGGTCCGAGCCTGGGCGGCTTCGTGTGCCCGGTCACGATCGCCAAGGCCGAACTCTGGAAGGTGGGGCAGGTCAAGCCGGGCGACCGCATCCGGTTCAGGCGGCTGGACTATGCGCAAGCCGTGGCCCTGGAGGCGGAACAGGAACGTTGCATCGAGACGCTCGCGTTGGCGGGGACGCCCATTGCGCCGGCCCGCATCCGGACCGGGGCGGGGACCGAGCCCGTGCTGGCGCAGTTGCCGGCGGCCGCGGGACGGCCCGCCGTGGCCTGCCGGCAGGCGGGAGACGGCTATCTCTTGCTGGAATACGGGGAGAACGTGCTGGACCTCGCCCTGCGCCTGCGCGTACACGTGCTGATGGAAGCGATGCGCAAGCATCCGATGCCCGGTGTCCAGGAATTGTCCCCCGGCGTGCGTTCCCTGCAGATCCGCTACGATGGCCGGGTGCTGGGCCAGGACGCGCTTCTGCGCTATTTGCTGGACCTGGAGGTCTCGCTGCCCGACGTCTCCGCCTTGCGCATTCCCACGCGGGTGCTGCACCTGCCCATGGCCTTCGAGGACACGGCCACGCTGGGGGCGGTCCGCCGGTATCGGGAAACGGTGCGGGCCCAGGCGCCGTGGCTGCCGAACAATGTCGATTTCATCCAGCGCATCAACGGGCTGGCGGACCGCGACGATGTGCGCCGCATCGTGTTCGAGGCCAGTTATATGGTGCTCGGCCTGGGGGACGTGTATCTCGGCGCGCCGTGCGCCGTCCCTGTCGATCCCCGGCACCGGCTGCTCACGTCCAAGTACAACCCTGCCCGCACCTTCACCGCCGAAGGTACCGTCGGCATAGGCGGCGTCTACATGTGCATCTACGGGATGGACTCGCCGGGCGGCTATCAGCTGGTGGGCCGCACCTTGCCGATCTGGAACACCTTCCTCGAGAATCCGGTGTTCCGAGACGGCGAACCCTGGCTGCTCAAGTTTTTCGACCAGGTGCGGTTCTATCCCGTCACCGAGGCAGAGCTCGATATCCTGCGCGAGGACTTCCGGCACGGCCGGGGGGCCCTGCGCATCGACGAGGAAACGTTCGACTTCGCCCGGTACCAGCGCTTCCTCGAAGAAAACGCCGCCGATATCGCCGCCTTCCGCGCGACGCAGAAGCGGGCTTTCGAGGCCGAGGTGGCCTTGTGGCAGGCCGAGGGCGCCACGGTCGCCGAGCCTCTCGCCCAGCCGGAGGACGACGACGGCGTCGTCGACGGCGAGCACCTGGTCACGGCGGACCTGTGCGGCAGCGTCTGGAAGATCGTGGTCGAGGTCGGCCAGTCTGTCCGTGCCGGCGATCCCCTGGTCGTGATCGAGGCCATGAAGATGGAGCTCACGGTCGCCGCCCCCATCGCCGGCACGGTCTCGCGCATCCGCTGCGCCGCCGGGCGTCCCGTCAACAGCGGCGATCCCCTGGTGGTGCTGGCCCAGGAAACGGCTTGCCTCGAGGACTGACATGGGACTGCGCGCCGTGTTCGTGCCCGCAGGCGAAGGGCGCCGGTCCGGCCCCGACCGGCTGGCCGACCAGGTTTACGAACGGCTCAAGGACGACTTGTGGGAATTCCGCCTGCTGCCGGGCGAAAGATTCACCGAGGCCGACGTCGCGCAACGCACGGGCGCCAGCCGCACCCCGGTGCGGCAGGCCCTGTATCGCCTCCAGCGCGAGGGCTTCGTGGACGTGCGGCTGCGCAGCGGCTGGCAGGTCCGCCCGTTCGATTTCCAGCGATTCGAGGCGCTCTACGACGTGCGGATCGTGCTCGAGCAGGCGGCCGTCGACCGGCTGTGCGCCGGCGGGGCGGAGACCGCCGGTGCGCTGGACGCCCTGCGCGCGGCCTGGCTGGTCGCGCCGTCGCTGCGCCTGCGCGACGGCGGGCTGGTCGCCCGGATGGACGAGGACTTCCATTGCGGGCTGGTCGCGGCCGCCGGCAATGCCGAAATGGCCCTGATCCACCGGGACGTCACGGAAAAGATCCGGATCGTGCGCCGCCTGGACTTCACGAAGGAACCGCGGATCGACGCGACCTACGACGAACACGCGGCGATCCTGCGCGCCGTCCTCGCCCGCCGGAGCGCGCAGGCCGGGTGGATGCTCAAGTCGCATATCGAGACCAGCAAGGCCGAAGTCCGCAAGATCACCCTGCATCGGCTCTACGCCGCCCGAGGCGCCTGCGACGCGGCGTGGCCCTCGGCTTGGCGGGCGGGTTCCCCGCCATGAGGAACCGCCCGGCGCCGCGGCCGGGGAGCATGCAGGGACTGCCTGCCAGGAAGAGCAGGCCGGCCCCTGGGCCAACCGGATCCGTGTTACGGTAGCGCCCATTTGCGGGCCTTGCCCGCGCGGAAACTCACCGTCGTGGATATCTCCTGGCTTTGGATTCCCGTCACCATCGCGGCCGCCGCCGCGCAGGCGGGGCGCAACGCGGTCCAGCGCAGCCTGACCGCGACCCTGGGCACCCTGGGCGCGACCCAGGTCCGCTTCATCTACGGATTCCCCTTCGCGCTGCTGTTCCTGGCCGCGGTCCTGGCGGCCACGGGCGAGCCCGCGCTCTCGATCAACGGACGCTACCTGGCCTTCATCTGCGCCGGCGCGCTGGTCCAGATCCTGGCCACGGCGCTGATGCTGGCGGCCATGCGCGAGCGCGCCTTCGTGGTGGTCATCGCCTGGACCAAGACCGAGCCCATCCAGGTGGCGGTCTTCGGCTTCGCCGTGCTGGGCGACGCGCTCACCCTGGGCGGGGCCGCCGCCGTGCTGGTCGCCACCGTGGGAGTCGTGCTCATGTCGGTCAAGCCGGGCGTGGGCAAGGCCAGCCTGGAATCCGCGCGGCCGGTGTTGCTGGGCATCGTGTCGGGAGCCTGTTTCGCCATGGCCGCGGTGGCGTTCCGCGGCGCCATCCTGTCGCTGGACGGCGGCTCCTTCCTGCTGAAGGCGACCTGGACGCTGGCCTGGTCGCTGGGTATCCAGGTCCTCATGCTGGCGGCCTGGATGGCCTGCTTCGACCGCAGGCTGCTGGTGGCGTGCCTGCGCGCCTGGCGCGCCTCGCTCGGCGGCGGCCTGCTGGGCGCCCTGGCTTCCCAGGGCTGGTTCATCGGCTTCGCGCTGACGGCGGCGGTCCACGTCCGCACGCTGGGCCTGGTCGAAGTCCTGTTCGCCCAGGTCCTGTCGCGGCGGGTGTTCGCCCACGACACCAGCGCCCGCGAATGGGCGGGCATCGTCCTGATCGTCGGCGGCGTCTGCCTGCTCATGCTGCTGGGCAACGCATGAAAAAGCCGGCCTCCTGGGCCGGCTCGGGGCGGGATACGAATGGGTCCCTATTGCAGGAGCTGCAGGCGCTTGTTCGCCGCGTCGGCGGCCGGCGTGCCGGGATAGGTCTTGATCAGGCGCTGCAGGGTCGCCTTGGCGCCGGCGCGGTCGTTCAGCTCGACCTGGCTGCCCGCCACGACCAGCAGGGCGTCGGGCGCGCGCGCATTGTCGGGGGACTGCTTGACCAGCGACTGCAATTGCTCGATCGAGCCCTTGTAGTCCTTGAGCATGTAGCGGCTGCTGCCGAGGTAGAACTGCGCCGTCGGCGCCAACTGGCTGTTCGGGTACAGGGTCGCGAACGCCGCCAGGGCGTCCGACGCTTCCTTGTACTGGCCCTTGCGGTACAGGTCGATCGCGCCGTCGTAGGCCGCCTGTTCCTTGGGGTCGCTCGCCGTCGCGCCTTCCCCGCCGGCATTGGTGTTGCTCGCGCTGGGCGGGGCGGGGCGGGAGGCTTGTTCCACCTGCCCGCGCAGGCGGGCGACTTCACGCTGCAGCGACTCGATCTGGTCGGCCAGTTGCAGGGTGGCGCGCTGGTTCTGTTCCGTCGCCTGGCGCAATTGCTGGCGCAGGTCCAGGATGGCCTTGCGGGCATCGTCGTCGGCAAAGGCGTGCGCCGGCGTGCTGAGCAACGTCGAGGCCGCCATGGCGGCGGCCAGCATCCCCTTGGACAGGGACGAGGAAAAGACATTCATTGCGGTTTCCGGTTCGTCTGCCGGCGGGACGCCACGTGCGTCCCGCCGTAGCGATGATTATCGCTGGTAAACGATATCGGCGCGACGATTCTCGGCGTAGTCGGCTTCGGTGTTGCCCGTGGCCTTCGGCTTTTCCTTGCCGAAGCTGATGACCTCGATCTGCCCGTCGCTGACGCCCATCAGGGTCATCATGCGGCGCACGGCATCGGCGCGGCGCTGACCCAGCGCCAGGTTGTACTCGGCGCCGCCGCGCTCGTCGGTGTTGCCTTCGATCATGATCCGCTGCTGCGGATGCCCGGACAGGTAGCGCGCGTGGGTTTCCACGAGGCCGCGATACTGGTCGGACACCGTGTAGCTGTCGAAATCGAAGTACACCGAGCGCTGCTGGGCCAGCACGCTCTGGGGATTGAACGGATCCATGACCTGGCCGGTCGTCGTCCCGGCCCCGGCGCCCTGGCCGGCTCCGCCCTGGTTGGCGCCCTGTTCATCGAGCGGCACGGAGCTGCAAGCGGCCAGCGTGGCGGCGAAGGCGGCAATGGTAAGGCTTTTGGCAATGCGCGATCTCATGATATTTCCTTTGCAAAGAGACTCACACGTTCATTGGGGAAATGGCCCCCAGGTGGGTTCGCGTACTTCGCCGTTCAGTACCGACAGCGTTTGCCGCACACGCCCGTCGCTCGAGACGCCCGCCAGTACGCTACGGCCATTCTGGACGGCGGCGTATAGTACTTGCATTCCATTGGGCGCGAAACTGGGCGACTGGTCATCGCGGCCATCGGACAACAGAGTCTCCTTGCCCGAAGCCAGATCCAGCGAAGCGATACGAAACGCACCGTCACGCCGGCTAACGTACAGCAGCGTCCGCCCGTCGGGGGAAATCCGGGGTGAAATATTGTAACTACCGTTGAATGTCACGCGACGGGGATCGCCGCCATCCAGGCCGGTCTGGTAGATCTGCGGGTTGCCGCTGCGGTCGCTGGTGAAATACAGCGAGCCGCCGTCCGGGCTGAACACCGGCTCGGTGTCGATCATGGGAGAGCGCGTGACGCGGCGCAGCCCGATGCCGTCGGCATTGACCACGTAGATCTGCGACAGGCCGTCGCGCGTCAGGACCAGGGCCAGGCGGCTGCCGTCCGGCGACCATGACGGTGCGGAATTGTTGCCTTTGTAATTTGCAACGGGCACGCGCTGGCTGCTGGCCAGGGTCTGCACGTAGACCACGGGCTTGCCCGATTCGAAGCTGACGTAGGCCAGCTTGTTGCCGTCGGGAGACCACGAAGGCGAAATGATGGGCTCGCGCGAACGCAGCGCGACCTTCGGGTCCTGGCCGTCGGCATCGGCGACCTGGAGTTCATAGGTGCTGCCCTGTTTCAGGACGTAGGCGATATGGGTCGAGAACACGCCCTTCACGCCGGTGATCTTTTCGTAGATGCGGTCGGCGATCTGGTGGGCGATGCGCCGCAGTTCGCGGTCGGTGCCGGTAAAGGCCACGCCGTCGAGCTGCCCGTGCTGGACCGTGTCGGCCAGGCGGTAGCGGATGTCGTAGCGGCCGTCCGGCGAACGGGCGATGCTGCCGTAGGCCAGGGTGTCCGCGCCGCGGGCGCGCCAGTCGTCGTAGGCCACCGGCGTGTCCACCGTCAGGTTCGAGCCGACCGCGCTGACCAGCCGGAACTGGCCGGTGCGGGTCAGGTCGGCGCGGATGACTTCGGCGATGCCGCGTCCGGCATCGTCGCCGGAGAAATCCGCGATGGCGATCGGGTATTGCGTGGCGCCGGTGCCGGAGATGTCGACCCGCAATTGGGCATGGGCCGGCCGCCACAGCAGCGCCGCGGCCACCAGCAGCGCCAGGCCCAGCAGGAAGCGGGCCGGCCGCCGATCGCTGCCGGCCTGGGCCGGCGAGGCTCTCCGGGCGTAGCGGGAAAGGGTTTCGGGAGTCATGAGCGGCGATCTCCTGTCAGTCGTACATACGATAAATCACGTCGATGACCGATGGGTAGCGGCCCGACGGCGGGCGAGGGAAGGGCGTGCAGCGGCGGATGCCGGTTTCCACGGCGCGGTCGAATCCGGCGATGCCGGACGAACTCGACAGCGCCACGCCGGACACCGTGCCATCCGACTTCAACTGTACCCGGTATTGCGCCGTGGGGTTGGACGACCCGCTGCGCGGGGGCACGGGGTAGGCCACGCCGGGCTGGATGCAGGCGCGTACCTGCGCGGCATAGCCGTCGTCGCGCCCGCCGCCGGCCTGGTTGCGGTCGGCGGTGCCGGTCGGCACGCCCGCCGCCCCGAGCGCGTCGGCGCGGAACGCCTCGCGCAGCTTGCGGTCGCGTTCGGCTGCCGCTTTCTTGGCGGCTTCTTCCTTGGCTTTCTTCTCGGCGGCCGCTTTTTCCGCGGCTTTCTTTTCGGCCGCGGCCTTTTCCGCAGCCGCTTTTTCCGCCGCAGCCTTTTCGGCGGCTGCCTTTTCAGCGGCCGCCTTCTCGGCGGCGGCTTTTTCCGCAGCCGCCTTGGCCTGCTTCTCGGCCTCGGCCTTCTCCGCGGCAGCCTTGCGAGCGGCTTCTTCCTTGGCCTTCTGTTCGGCGGCGGCCTTCTCGGCGGCCAGGCGTTCCTGCTCCAGCTTCTGGCGTTCCTTGGCCTCGGCCTCCTGGCGTTCGCGCTGCAGGCGTTCCTGTTCTTTCTGCTGCGCTTCGCGCTCGGCCTTTTCCTGGTCGGCCTTGCGCTTGCGGGCTTCCTCGAGCGCGATGTCGGGGTCCGCCTGCGGCGCCGGCGGCCGGACCTCGGGCTCGGAAGCCGGCTTGGGAGGCGGCTCCGGCTGGGGCTCGGGCCGAGGCTCCGGTTGCGGCTGGGGCGGCGGTTCGGGCTTGGGCTCGGGCTGGGGTTTCGGTTCCGGCGGTGGCGTGTCGGCGGGAGGCGGCGAGTCCGGGCTGTCTCCCTGGGCCCACAGCTCCACCTGGACCGGGCCCGGCGGCTGGGTTTTCCAGGCCAGCCCCAGGATCAGCATGAGCAGCAGCAGTCCGTGGACCAGCAGGGCGAACAGGAGCGCCCGCCGGTTGCTGGGCGGGGACGGGACGGAAGGAGGCGCGCTGGAGTGACGGAGGGGAGGACTCATAGGTAGGGGCCTGTGCCGGATCGGAGTCCGCTAGCGCGGCGCGGCCTGGCCGGCCTGCTGGCCGACCAGCAGGCCCAGCCGGGTGATTCCCGACCCCCGCAGCTCGTCCATGACCTTCATGACCGATTCATAGGGAACCTTGCCGTCGGCGGCGATGACGACCGGCTGCTCGGGCGCGATGCGGGCCTGGATTTCCTGCGTCAGTTGCGCGCGCGCGACCGGCTGCGGCTCGGTGCCGGCTTCGCGGTCGCGCAGCGCCACGCTGCCGTCGGCCGAGATCTGCACTTCGAGCGGCTTGGACGGGACGCTGGCCGCCTGGCCGACCGTCGGCAGGTCGATCAGTCCCGGCGTGATCAAGGGCGCGGTCACCATGAAGATCACCAGCAGCACCAGCATCACGTCGATGTACGGCACGACGTTGATATCGTTCTTCAACCTGCGGCCGCGCCGGCCGCCGGAGCTCACGGAAGGCATCAGCGCACCTGACGTTGCAAGATGTTGAGAAACTCGTCGACGAAGCTGTCGAAGCGGATCGACAGGCGGTCGATGTCGTGCGTGTAGCGGTTGTAGGCCACCACCGCCGGGATCGCCGCGAACAGGCCGATGGCCGTGGCGATGAGGGCTTCGGCAATGCCCGGCGCCACCGACGCCAGGGTGGCCTGCTGCACGTTGGCCAGCCCGACGAAGGCGTGCATGATGCCCCACACGGTGCCGAGCAGGCCGATGTAGGGGCTGACCGAGCCGGTCGACGCCAGGAAGTTCAGATGCGCTTCCAGCGCATCCATTTCGCGCTGGTAGGCCGCGCGCATGGCGCGGCGCGGGCCGTCGAGCAGCGCGTTGGCGTCGCCGTTGGGCGCGTTGCGGCGGGCCTTCAGGAACTCGGCCATGCCGGCCTCGAAGATGCGGGCCAGGGCCCCGTGTTCGGTGCGCCGGCTCGACACCGCCTGCTGCAGCATGGAAAGGTCGCCGCCCGACCAGAAGTCGTCCTCAAAGCGGCGGGTCTGGCTTTCGGCCTGCTTGATCGCGGCGCGCTTGCTGAAGATATAGGTCCAGGACATGATGGAGACCGCCAGCAGCAGCAGCATGATCAACTGCACCGGCACGCTGGCGTTCAGGATCAGCGTGAGCATCGACATGTCGTTGGTGACTTGCATGATTATTCCCGAAGGGTGGCTTCCAGTTTGGCCCGCAATGCTCCCGGCAGGGGAGCGGGCCGCAGGTTTTCCGTATCCACGCAGCAGACTTGGATATTTCCTTCAGCCAGCAGTTCCCCGCTGCGCGTGACTTGCTGCGCGAAGTGTATCGAAGCCCGGCCCAGTCGTGTGACCCGGCTGTGTATGGTAAGCAGGTCGTCCAGCCGGGCGGGCCTGCGGTAGGCCGTGTCCAGCCCGGTCACCACGAACAGGCGCCGCTCGCGCACCGCCAGGTCGGACTGGTCCACGCCCAGGCGGCGCAACCATTCCGTGCGGCCTCGTTCCATGAACTTGAGATAGTTCGCGTAAAAGACCACGCCCCCGGCGTCGGTATCTTCGTAGTAGACGCGTACGTCGTGGGTCGAGGTGCGGGACGAAAGATCGGTCACGATGTCCTGGAGGATGGCGATGACTGCGCCCTGGCGGCCGGGGCTCAGAGCGTTTCCAGCAGGGACAGCGTGCGTTCCAGCGCCGCGTCCGCCGGGATCTTCTCGGCCTGCGCGTCGCGCCGGGCCTGCAATTCGACCATACCCTCGGCCAGCCCGCGCTCTCCAACTGTTACGCGCACCGGCACGCCGATGAGCTCCCATTCGGCGAACATGACGCCCGGCCGCTGGTCGCGCTCGTCGAGCACCACGTCCACGCCGCGCCCGCGCAGCGCCTCGTACAGCGCCTGCGCGGTGTCACGCACGGTTGCACTTTTGCCCCACCCGATGGTGCAGATCACGACCTCGAACGGCGCGATCGCGCGCGGCCAGCGGATGCCGCGCGCATCGTGGTTCTGTTCGATCGCCGCGCCCGCGATGCGGGTGATGCCGATGCCGTAGCAGCCCATCTGCATGGTGACCGGCTTGCCGGTCTCGTCCAGGAAGGTCGCCTTCAGCGCCGTAGAATACTTGGTGCCGAGGAAGAACACGTGGCCGACCTCGATGCCGCGCTGGATGGCCAGGCGGCCGCTGCCGGACGGCGCGGGATCGCCTTCGACCACGTTGCGCAGGTCGACCACCAGCTCGGGCTCGGGCAGGTCGCGGCCCCAGTTGACGCCGGTGTAGTGGAAGTCAGGCTTGTTGGCCCCGCACACGAAGTCGTTCATGCGGGCCACGGTCCGGTCGACCGCCAGGCGCACGGGGCGGGCGGTGCCGATCGGGCCCAGGTAGCCCGGGGGGCAGCCGAAATGCTCGACGATCTCGGCTTCGGTGGCGAAGCGCCAGCCTTCCAGGCCGGGGAGCTTGCCGGCCTTGATCTCGTTGAGTTCGTGGTCGCCGCGCACCATCAGCAGCCAGACCTGCGGCGGACCCTCGGCGGCGTCGACCGCCAGGACGATGGATTTCACCGTGCGGGCCAGCGGCAGGCCCAGGAGTTCGGCCACGGCCTCGCACTTGGCGGCGCCGGGAGTGGGCGCGCAGACCAGTTCGGCGGCCGGCGCCGCGCGCTCGGCGATCAGGCAGGGCGCCTCGGCCAGCTCGATGTTCGCCGCGTAGTCGCTGGCGGGATCGTAGACGATGAGGTCTTCGCCGGTCTCGGCGATGACCTGGAATTCGTGGCTGCGCGAGCCCCCGATCGAACCGGTATCGGCGGCGACGGCGCGGAACTCCAGGCCCAGGCGCGTGAAGATGCGCTGGTAGGCCTGGTACATGGCGTCGTAGCTGCGGCCGGCGCCGGCCTCGTCGCGATCGAAGGAATAGGCGTCCTTCATGGTGAACTCGCGGCCCCGCATGACGCCGAAGCGCGGGCGCCGCTCGTCGCGGAACTTGGTTTGGATATGGTAGAAATTGACGGGCAGTTGACGCCAGCTGTGGATTTCATTGCGGGCGACGTCCGTGATGACCTCTTCGGAGGTGGGCTGCAGCACGAAATCGCGCTGGTGCCGGTCCTTGATCCGCAGCAATTCGGGGCCGTATTGCTCCCAGCGTCCGGATTCCATCCAGAGCTCCGCGGGCTGGACCACCGGCATGAGCAGCTCGATGGCGCCCGCGGCGTTCATCTCCTCGCGCACGATGGCCTCGATTTTGCGGATGACCCGCAGCCCCAGGGGCATATAGGTGTAGATGCCGCCGGCCAGCTTGCGGATCATGCCGGCGCGGGTCATGAGCTGGTGACTGACGACTTCGGCGTCGGCGGGGGCTTCTTTGAGCGTATTGATATGGTAGCGGGAGGCGAGCATGGAAAAACCGGAGTGGAGGACGGCCGACGGATAAAAGGGTCTATAGGTACGTATAATCAGACGCAATTGTATTGAATTCGCTGGGGGTGGCCCATGCTCGATCGCGAAGGCTACCGTCCCAATGTGGGCATCATTCTGGTCAACCAAAAGAACGAGGTCTTTTGGGGCAAACGGATTCGGGAGCACGCCTGGCAGTTCCCGCAGGGCGGCATCAAGCACGGTGAAAGCCCGGTACAGGCGATGTACCGCGAGCTCCACGAAGAAGTCGGCCTGAAGCCCGAGCATGTACGCATATTGGGACGCACACGGGACTGGCTGCGCTATAACGTGCCGGACAACTTCGTCCGCCGCGAATGGCGGGGCCACTACAAGGGGCAGAAACAGATCTGGTTCCTGCTGCGCCTGATCGGGCGCGACTCCGACGTGTGCCTGCGCGCGTCGCAGCATCCGGAATTCGACGCCTGGCGCTGGAGCCAGTTCTGGGTGCCGCTGGACGCCGTCATCGAATTCAAGCGCGAGGTCTACACGCAGGCCCTGAACGAGTTGTCCGCCATATTGTTCCGCCGCCACCACGAAACCCGCTATCTCAGGCAGCGGGTCCACGGGCAGCGCGCGGACGGCAATCCGCCCGGAGAACAGGACAAGCATGCGCATTTTGGTGGTTGAAGACGAACGCGACATGGCTGCCTGGCTGGTGCGGGCGCTCGCGCAGAGCGGCTTCGTGCCCGACCATGCCCTGGATGCCCGCACCGCCGAAGCCTACATGGCGGCCAACGAATACGACGCCATCGTCATGGACCTGCGCCTGCCCGACAAGCACGGACTGGTGCTGCTGCGCGAAATGCGCAACCGCGACGACCGTACGCCGGTGCTGCTGCTCACCGCCCAGGGCGCGCTGCAGGACCGCGTCAGGGGGCTCAACCTGGGCGCGGACGATTTCCTGACCAAGCCTTTCGCGCTGGAGGAACTCGAAGCCAGGCTCACCGCCCTGGTGCGCCGCAGCCGCGGCCGGCAGCATCCCCGCCTGCAATGCGGAGCCCTGTCGTACGACAGCGAAAGCCGGGCTTTCACCCTGGGCGGCTCCCTGCTGCTGCTGACCCCGCGCGAGCATGCCGCCCTGGCCGCGCTGCTGACCCGCAGCGGCTATCCGGTGGACAAGTCCCAATTGTTCGGCAAGGTGTTCACGCACGAAAGCGAAGCCAACCTGGACGCCATCGAGGTCGTGCTGCACCGGCTGCGCAAGAAGCTGGCCGGCAGCAATGTGCGCATCGTCACGGTGCGCGGACTCGGCTACATGCTCGAAAGCCTGGCCGGCGAGCCGGCCGGCGGCTAGGGTGAAACCCGCCCCCGAAGCGCCGCGCGTGCCGACATCGCTAACGAGGCGGCGCGCCTTCCGGTCCCGCCGTCCGGGCATCAGGGGGTTGCTGCTCCTGCTGCTGCTGCCCGGCATCGTGCTGCTGCTGGTGCTCGACAGTTGGAACGACTACCGGGCCCTGGCCGACCTGGCCGACGCCGCCTACGACAACGGGTTGCTGGAACCCGCCCGGTTGCTCGAAAGCAGCGTCGACATCGCCGACGACGGCTCGCTGCAGGTCCATGCGCCGGTCTACGCGCAGGCCCTGCTCGAATCCAAGGCCGGCGTGCGCAAGTTCTACCGCATCGCCGAACTGTCGCCCCCCCAGCCGGCGACCCCGGGCAGCGCCCGGCTCGAAGGCCGCGCGCTGTTCGGCATGCAGGACCTGCCTCCTCCGCCCCAATGGCCGGAAACCCCCGGCGTCGCCGTGTTCTTCGATGCCGTCTACCGGGACGAGCCGGTGCGGGCGGTCGCCGTGCTGCGCGACCTGTATTCGCGCGGCGTGCAGCGGCAGGTCATGGTCGTGGTGGCCGAAACCACGGGGCTGCGCATTGCCGCCGAGCAGCGCGCCTGGCGCCAGGAGTTCCTGCGCGACATGCGCATGCTGGCCCTGGTGGTCGGGCTGGTCTGGCTGGGCGTGGCCTGGGCCTTGCGCCCGCTGGTACGCCTGCGCGACGAAGTCCTGGCCCGCCCGGCCCACGACCTGATGCCGCTGGACGCCTCCGATGTCCCCTCGGAGGTCGCGCCGCTGGTCGTGGCGGTCAACGACCACGTCGAGCGCCATCGCAACGTGCTGGCCGAGCAGTCGCAGTTCCTGGCCGACGCCTCGCATCAATTGCGCACCCCCCTGGCCGTCATGCTGACCCAGGCCGAATACGCCTTGCGCGAGCCGGATCCCGTGCGCATGCGGGAAAGCCTGCGCGCCATCGTCGGGCAACTGGGCCGCATGCGCCGGCTGACCGAGCAGTTGCTGGCGCTGGCGCATGCCAGCCATGCCCAGGAAGCCGCGCCGGAAACCGAATCGCTCGATCTCGACCGGATCGCCCGCGACGTCGTGCTGCAATACCTGCCGCTGGCGCACGACAGGGGCCAGGACCTGGGCTGGGACGAGTGCGCGCCGGCCGGGCCGGGCTTCCGGCCCAAGGTGCGCGGCAATCCCGCGGAACTGCACGAGGCCCTGTCGAACCTGGTCCACAACGCCATCCACTACGCCGGCCCGGCGGCGCGTATCACCGTATCGGTCACCTGCCGCGACGGCTGGGCCCGGGCGGCCGTGTCCGACAATGGCCCGGGCCTGGACCCGGAACTGCGGCAACGGGCTTTCGCCCGCTTCGAGCGCACCGGCGCCGACAAGGGGCCGGCGGACGCTCCCGGATCGGGCCTGGGGCTGGCGATCGCGCAGGCTTTCGCCCGCCGCAACGGCGGCGAGATCGAACTGCTCGACGGCGATCCCAACGACCGGGGCGGGACCGGCCTGCGCGCCGAACTGCGGGTGCCGCTCGCTGCGCCGCCGGCGCTTTCGTGATAGGGTCGCACCCAAGTTCATCCGCGCCCAGGTGCCAACCGATTCCGATATGCAGATCCTCTTCGCTCACGCCGAACGCGACCCGATTCCGTGGGTGCAGGCCTTCCAGCAGGCTTTGCCCGAACACACGATCACGCTCTGGACCCCCGACCTGCCGCCGCAGGACGCCGAGCTGGCCATCGTCTGGCGCCCGCCCGCCGAACTGTTCACGCGCGAGACCCGCCTGCGCGCGGTATTCAACCTGGGCGCGGGAGCCGACGCGCTGCTCGCCCTGCCGACGCTGCCCGCCGAACTGCCCGTCGTCCGTCTCGAAGACGCCGGCATGGGCTTGCAGATGGCCGAGTACGTACTGCATGCCTTGTGGCGCGCCGCGCGGGGCTTCGACGCCTTCGACGCGGCCCAGCGCCGGTCGAGCTGGGAACCGCTGCCCGGCATCCAGCGCCGGCAATGGCCCGTCGGCGTGCTGGGACTGGGGGCGGTGGGCGCGCGGGTCGCCCAGGCGGTCGCGGGCTTCGGGTTCCCGGTCGCCGGCTGGTCCCGCACCGCGCGGGATATCCCGCAGGTCCAGGGTTACGTCGGGCGCGAGCAGCTCCCCGTGTTCCTGGCCCGCACCCGGGTGCTGGTCAACGTGCTGCCGCTCACGCCGGATACGCGCCACATCCTGAATCGCGGCACCCTGGGCGGTCTCTTGCCCGACGCCTGGCTGATCAACATCGGCCGCGGCGACCACCTGGCGGAGGACGACCTCATCCCGTTGCTGGACGCCGGCCGCCTGCAAGGCGCGGCGCTGGACGTGTTCGCGACCGAGCCCTTGCCTGCGTCGCATCCGTTCTGGCGCCATCCGGCGATCCGGGTCACGCCGCATATCGCGGCCGCCAGCCTGCGCGAGGAGACCGTCGACCAGATCGCCGGCAAGATCCGTCGGATGGCGGCGGGCCAGCCGGTGACCGGGGTGATCGAGCGCGACCGCGGCTACTGACTGCGGGCGTACATCGGCGACAGGCGTTCGGACAGGAAATCCAGCAGGGCGCGTACCGCCGGCACCATGCCGCGGCGCGAAGGATAGATGCAGTGCAGGATGCCCTGCGGCGATTGCCATTGGGGCAGTACCTGCAGCAGATCGCCGCGCCGCAATTCGTCGCGCGTGGTCATTTCCGGCAGCAGGGCGATGCCGCGGCCTCGCACGGCCGCCTCCACGAGCACGGGAAAGTCGTTGCAGCATAGCCGGGGCTGGTGGGCCACCGTCAGCGTCCGGCCCTTGCCATCGTGGAGTTCCCAGTGCTGGGTGCCGCCGCCTTCGGAAAAGCACAGCGTGGCGTGCCGCGGCAGCTCGTCGGGCGTTTCCGGCTTGCCGAAGCGCTGCACGTAGGACGGGCTGGCCACCAGTTGCAGCCCGCTGGCTCCCAGGCGCTTGACGATCAATTCGCCATCGGTGTCCAGCGTGGTGCGTACGCGCAGGGCCAGGTCCACGCCTTCGCGAATGACATCGACGCGCCGGTTGGTCACCAGCACCTGCAGCCGGATCGCCGGCCAGATATCCAGGAACTCGGGCAGCAGCGGCGTCAGCGCCTGCTGGGCGATGGCGACGGGGCAACTCAGCAGCACCGGCCCGGACGGTTCCGTGCGCAGTTGCCGGATGGCATCGTCGGCGGCGCGCGCCGAAGACGAGATTTCGCGGCAGTACTGCAGATAGCGTTCCCCCGCCGCCGTCAGGTTCAGGCGGCGGGTGGTGCGCTGCAGCAGCCGCACGTCCAGGTCTTCCTCGAGCTGGGCGATGCGCCGCGACAGCTTGGATTTGGGTATGTCCAACGCCCGGGCGGCGGCGCTGAAGCCGCCATGTTCGACCACCTGCGAAAAGTAGTAAAGATCGTTCAGGTCGCGCATGGATTGTCCTATTTGTAGAACGTAGCATGTATTTTAAGGGGGTTTATGGGATGAATGGCCCGCCCTAAAGTGGAGGTGTCCAACGCAATGCGGGCGCCGCCCGCCTAAGGAGCAACTCATGAAGACCCTGGTGATCCTGTCCTCCATCCTGGGCGAGCAGTCGCATTCCTCGACACTGGCCCGCCACGCGCTCGACCGCATCCGCCAGGCCGATCCCCAGGCCGAGGTGACCGTGCGCGATCTCGGCGCCGAACCGGTCCCGTACTTCGACGCCGCCACGGCCGGCGCGCTGTTCACGGCGGCCGAGGCCCGGACTCCCGAGCAACGGCGCATCGTGGCCCTGAGCGACGAGCTGGTCGCCGAATTGTTCGCCGCCGACCGCGTGGTGTTCGCGGTGCCCATCTACAACTTCGGCGTGCCGGCGCAGCTCAAGAGCTATTTCGACCTGGTGGCGCGCGCCGGAGTGACCTTCCGCTACACCGCCGAAGGGCCGCAGGGCCTGGTCCAGGGCAAGCAGGCGACCGTCCTCTACGCGCGCGGCGGCGTCGCCGAAGGCACGCCCCTGGACATGGTCACGCCGTTCCTCCGGACCTTCCTGGGGTTCATCGGCATGAAGGACATCGAATTCGTGGCCGCCGAAGGCCTGAAGATGGGCGATGCAGCCCGGAGCCGTGGCCTGTCGCTGGCCCGCGACAGGATAGACGCCTTGTTCGCGCCGGCCCTGCAGGCCGCCTGATCCGGCCTGCCGGCGGCCGCCCGCCGCAGGCGGCTCGCCGTGCCGTCGCGCCCCTGCGGCCGGGATCCATCCGGGTCCCGGCCGCTTTTTTTTGGCCTCTTGGCCATTCGGACTACGCCGTTCGGCTTAAGCCTTTCCTCGCGTTGTGTGTCCTTGGGTCGCGGTGTAGCCTGGACCCGCACCGCATCGCAGTCCGCAATGCCCCGCGGTGCGCGGCCGCGTGGGCGGCCGCCCCATTCCAATCATTCCACGCACACGTGGAGGAGGCGCAGACATGAGACAGTGGCGCAGATGGGCAGGCGGCTTCGCGGTTGCCGCGTTGATGGTGTGCATGGCCGGGCCGGTCGCGGCCCAGCAGAAACTCAGGGTGCAGACGGCGGTCCCCAGCAGCAGCATGTACTACGAGCTCATGAAGCGCTGGGGAGAACGCATCGACAAAATGTCCAACGGCCGTCTCAAGGTGGAAATCCTGCCCGACGGCGCGGTGGTGGCGGCGTTCGAGATCCTCGACGCCGTCGACAAGGGTATCGTCGAAGGCGGCTACGCCTGGACGCACTACTGGTCCGGCAAGCATCCGGCCGCGGGCCTGTTCAGCAATCCCATGGCCGGGGCCGGAGCCGGACTGGACCAGTTGTCCCACGTCGCCTGGCTGTACGAGGGCGGCGGCAACGAACTGCTGGACAGGTTCTACCATGACGTGCTCAAGGCCGACGTCGAAGTCTTCATGCTGCAGCCCATGGGACCCGATCCCCTGGGCTGGTTCAAGGCGCCGATCGCCAGCGTGGCCGACTTCAAGAAGCTGAAGTACCGCTCGCCGCCCGGCATCACCGGCGAGATCTTCAAGGAAATGGGCGTATCGGCGGTGGCGCTGCCCGGAGGTGAAATCGTCCCGGCGGCCCAGCGCGGCGTCATCGACGCCGCCGAATGGATCGGGCCGGCCGACGATGTGAACCTGGGCCTGCACACCGTCTGGAAGAACTACTATCTGCAGGGCCTGCACCAGTCCACCGACGTGGGCGAAGTCCTCATCAACAGGAAATTCTGGGACAAGCTTGCGCCGGACCTGCAGGAAATCGTGCGCGTGGCCTCCATGGCCAGCATCGGCGAAACCTACACCTTCAACGTCGCGCGCAACGCCAAGGCCTTGCAGGAATTGGCCAGGCAGGGCGTGACCGTGCGCGACACGCCCGACGATTTCTATCCCGCCTTCGTGCAGGCGACCAATGCGGTCCTGGACCGCTACGCCGCCAAGGATCCCTTCTTCAAGGAAGTCCTGGATTCCCAGCGGCAGTTCGGCAAGACGGTCGTGCCCTACTGGACCAAGATCCTCGATCTTTATTCCAACCTGGGCAACGCCGCGCTCGAGGCCGGCGGCAACTAATCCGGGCGGGCCGCGCGTTTCGCGGGCGCGCGGCCCGCCCGTTCTCCGTCCGCTTCTGCAAGGAACGTCACGATGAACGAATCGTTGTCGACGCAGGCTCGCGCCATGCCCGCGCCCCGCCCGCCGGCGTGGCTGTCCCGCCTGACCTGGGCGCTGGACCAGGTCGCCCGCTGGTCGGGGTGGGCGGTGGCCTGGCTGATCATCCCGATGGTGGCCGCGCTGGTCATCGAAGTCGTGGGCCGCTATGTGTTCGATTCGCCCACGATCTGGGCCTACGACATGACCTACATGCTGTACGGCACCTTTTTCATGGTCGGCAGCGCCTACACGCTCTACCGGCACGCGCACATCCGCACGGACCTGGTCTACGAGCGCTGGTCGCCCAGGACGCAGGGCGTGATCGACGTGGTCTGCTATCTGGCGTTCTTCTTTCCCCCGCTGATCCTGTTCCTGATGGTCGGCTGGGAATATTTCTGGGCCTCTTTCCAGCGCAACGAGCGCATCGTCACCAGCCCATGGATGCCCATTGTCTGGCCATTCAAGTTCGCCATGCCGCTGGCCGCCGCGCTGCTGCTGCTCCAGGGCCTGTCCGAGATTCTCAAGAGCGCCTACGCCGCGGCGACGGGGAAATGGCCATGAGCACGGAAATCCTGGGACTGGTTTCCCTGCTGATCCTGGTGGCCGCGATCTTCGTCGGCTTTCCCATCGCCTTCACCCTGATCGCCGTGGCGCTGGGCGTGGGCTGGTACGGGCTGGGCGAGCTGGCATTGCACCTCATGACCCTGCAGTTCTTCGCCGTCATGCGCGACCCCACGCTGGCGGCCGTGCCGTTCTTCCTGTTCATGGGGTTCCTGCTCGAGCAGTCGGGCCTGATCCAGCGCCTGTTCCGGGGTGTCCAGTTGATGCTGGCGGGCGTGCGCGGCTCGCTGTACCTGGCGGTGCTGCTGACGGCGACGGTGTTCGCCGCTGCCACCGGCATCGTCGGTTCGTCCGTCACGCTGCTGGGCGTGATGGCGGCGCCGGCCATGATGAAGAGCGGTTACGACGTGCGCATCAGCGCCGGCGCCATCACGGCCGGCGGCACCCTGGGCATCCTGATTCCCCCCTCGGTCATGCTGATCGTTATGGGGCCGGTGGTCGGCGTGCCCGCCACCGAACTGTTCGCCGCGGCGATCATCCCCGGCCTGCTGCTGGCCGCCCTCTTCATCGCCTATACGCTGATCCGCAGTTTCGTCAATCCGGACCTGGGACCGCCCCTGCCCATGTCCGAGCGCCGGCCCTGGCCGGAAGTCGTCCGGGAACTCGCGCTGGGCTCGTTGCCGGTGATCGTGGTCATCGCCTCGACGCTGGGCGTAATCCTGGCCGGCATCGCCACGCCCACCGACGCGGGCGCCTGCGGTTCCTTCGTCACGCTGCTGTTGACCCTGGCATACCGCAAGATGTCCTGGCAGGGGTTCAAGAAAGCCGTATCGGCCACCCTGGAGGTCTCCTGCATGATCCTGCTGCTGGTAGCCGCCTCCAATTACTTCGGAGCGGTGTTTTCGCGGCTGGGCAGCGCGGATTTCATCGCCGGCATGCTCCTGGGGCTCGATCTATCGCCTACACTCATGCTGCTGGTGATGCTGGGCCTGATCTTTCTGCTGGGCTGGCCGCTGGAATGGGTACCCATCGTGCTGATCGTGGTCCCCATTTTCCTGCCTGTCGTCAAGCACCTGGGCATCGACCTGGTGTGGTTCTGCACCCTGGTCGGCGTCTGCCTGCAGACGGCCTGGATGTCGCCGCCGGTGGCATTGTCGGCCTATTTCCTCAAGGGAGTGGTGCCACAATGGAACCTCAAGGATATCTACGTCGGCATGATGCAGTTCATGGGACTGCAGTTGATCGGACTGCTGCTCGTGCTGTGGTTCCCTCGGCTGGCCCTGTGGCTGCCCGCCGTCCTCCGGGAATAACCTCGCCATGGGAGTCATGAAGCAATGAGCAGTCCGGACCATTTCGAACCCTTGCGCCAGGCCGCCCAGGCCTGCGGCAGGATGCGCACCGCGGTGGCCTATCCGCTGTCGGCCGACAGCCTGCGCGCGGCCTTGCAGGCGCGCGAACTCGGCTATGTCGAGCCGGTGCTGGTCGGCCCGCAGGCGCGCATCCGCGCGACCTGCGAACAGGCCGGACTGTCGGCCGACGGGGTCGAGATCGTGGATACGCCCGACGACGAACTCCAGGCGGCGCGCGTCGCAGCCGAACTGGCGCGTGACGGCAAGGCCCAGGCGCTCATGAAAGGCAGCCTGCATACCGACCGCTTCATGGCCGCCATCGTGGCGCGCGAGGCCGGGCTGCGTACGCAGCGCCGCATCAGCCACGCCTTCGTCATGGCCGCGGCCGCCTATCCCAAGGTCTTCCTGGTGACCGACGCGGCGGTCAATATCGCCCCCGGCCTGCCCGAGAAGGCCGACATCGTCCAGAATGCCATCGACCTGGCGCGCGCCCTGGGCGTCGAGCGGCCCAAGGTCGCGGCGCTCGCCGCCACCGAATCCGTGAATCCGGCCATGCCGGCCACCCTGGAGGCGGCCGCCCTGTCCAAGATGGTGGAGCGCGGGCAGATCTCCGGCGGCATCGTCGACGGCCCGCTGGCCTTCGACAATGCCGTTTCCGCCCAGGCGGCCCGGACCAAGGGCATCGTGTCCCCGGTCGCGGGCGACGCCGACATCCTCCTGGTGCCGAACATCGAAGCCGGCAACATGCTGTACAAGTCCCTGACCTACCTGGCGGGGGCGGCCATGGCCGGCCTGGTGCTCGGCACCCGGGTCCCGGTCCTGCTGACCAGCCGTGCCGATTCTGTCGATGCGCGGATCAATAGCTGCGCGGTGGCCGTGCTCTACGGACGCTGGCTGGCGGGGAGCTCCGCCGGCTGATTTCCCGGCCGTGGTGCTTCCTCGAGGGACGGGGATCCGTCCCTCGCCGTATCCGGACCATGCCCCTGCCTGGTGCAACAGAATCCGCGATTCTGGACCTAGACGGTCGGCGGCCGGATTCCTTACCTTTGCATCCGTGGTCGTGCGTCCGCACGGCCTTGGGATCATCGTCTTTTGCAGGAGCGCAATCCGCATGTCCTCTTCCGTTACGGCCGAAACGCTGGCCCGCTTCGGCGACGCCTGGAACCGCCACGACATCGACAGCCTGATGTCCTTCATGACCGACGATTGCATATTCGAGACCGTCGCAGGTCCCGATGTCTGCGGTTCGCGCCACGTCGGCCGCGAAGCCGTCCGCAAGGCCTTCGCCTCGGCCTGGGAAAGCTTCCCGGATGCCCAATGGAAGAACGGCAACCACTGGGTCGCCGGCGACCGCGGCGTATCGGAATCGACCTTCGTCGGCACCGCGCTCGACGGCTCGCGCGTCGAGGCCAACATGGTGGACCTCTTCGTGTTCCGCGACGGCAAGATCCATGTCAAGAACGCGTTTCGCAAGAATCGCCCGGCGCAGCCGCCGGCGCGCTGATCGCAACCGGCCCACGAACCGCCTCCCCGTCCTCCACTGTTGCGAGCCCAAGCCATGGACGTCCCCGTTTCCGCATTGAACGAGCCCGCCGCGCCGCGCCGGCAGGCCGCGCCGTACGATCCCGTCTACGACCCTCTGGTGTCCCCGGCAGGCCGGGGCCAGGAATACGCGCCGACCTACTGGGTCGGCACCGCGGGAACACCGCCCGCGGATGACGGCCCGATCCGCGGCGACGTCGACGTCGACGTGGCGATCATCGGCTCGGGGTTCACGGGCCTGTCGACGGCCATCACGCTGGCTCGTGAGCACGGTGTCAAGGCCACGGTGCTCGAAGCCAACCAGGCCGTATGGGGTTGCACCAGTCGCAACGGCGGCCAGGGGCAGAACGCCTCGGGCCGCCTCTACCGCTCGCAGTGGATCAAGCGCTGGGGCATGGAAACCGCCAAGCGGCTCGACGCCGAGATCCGCAGCGGCTTCGAATACTGGAAGAGCCTGGTGGCGAGCATCGATTGCGACGCCCAGCCCGGCGGACACCTGTATACGGCGCACCGGCCCAAGAAACTGGAATTCCTGCGCAACGAAGCCCGCGTCATGCGCGAGGTATTCGGCTACGACACGCGCATGCTCAGCCGGGAAGAGCTGCACGAACGGTACGTCCGCGACCAGGAAGCCGCCGGCGCGCTGCTCGAGCCCGACGGCACCGGCGTCCATCCGCTGAAACTGGCCTTCGGCTACATGAAGCTGGCGCGCGAACTGGGGGCGACCATCCATCCGGCCAGCCCGGTTCAGGGCTGGGAAACGGTAGGGGGGGTGCACCACCTGCGCACGCCGGGGGGCATCGTCCGCGCGCGCCGGGTGGCCGTCGCCACCGGCGGCTATACGGCCCAGGGCCTGCATCCGCTCCTGAACAACCGCATCATGCCCGTGCTGTCCAACTCCATGGTCACGCGGCCGCTGACCGCCGCCGAACGCGAGGCGGCAGGGCTCAAGAGCACGGTGTTCATCACCGACACCCGCACCCTGCGCTTCTATTACCGCCTGCTGCCCGACGGCCGCATGCAGATCGGCAGCCGCAGTTCGGTCAGCGGCGCCGACGCCCGGGGTCCGCGCCATCTGCAGTTGCTCAAGGACGGCCTGGCCCGCAAGTTTCCCGCGCTCAAGGACATCCAGATCGACTATTCGTGGTGGGGCTGGGTCGACGTCAGCCACGACATGATGCCGCGCATCGTGCAGCCCGACCCCAAGCAGCAGATCTTCTATGCGATCGGCTACGGCGGCAACGGCGTGTCGTTCTCCGCCCACGCCGGCCGCCGCCTGGCCGAGCGCGTGGTCGGCAAGGACGGCGCCCAATGGGATCTGCCGATCTACGACTCGCCGCTGCCGGGCCATATGTTCGCGCCGTTCCGCCGGCTCGGACAGGCCATGCTGTATCGCTGGTACTACCTGCGCGACGAAATGCTCTAGGGCGTCCCCGGCCTACTTCGGCCGGGCCCGGTCCAGCCGAAGCACGACCTGCGCCAACTGGCGTATGCCCGGCTCGATCTGCGCGATCGGGATCGAGGTATAACCCATGCGCATGCAGTTGCGCGGCGCCTGTTTCTCCGACATGAAGAACACGCTGCCCGGCTCTATGACCACGCCCGCTTCCAGGGCCGCCTCGGCCAGGCGGTCGGCGTCCAGCCAGCCAGGCCCCGTCACCCAGCTGGACGACCCGCCGTTGACCGGGGCATGGTGAAATTCCGGCAGATGGCGGCCCAGGGCGGCCGCCAGCTCGTCGGCTCGCGCCTGGTAGGCGTGCGACTGCTTGCGCAGCAGCGCATGATGATGTCCCAGCGAAATGAACAGCGAGAACGCCCGCTGGATATAGGCAGAGGGGTGGCGCAGCATCAGACGGCGCAGCGCCCGCAGTTCGGCGATGAGCTCGCGCGGCCCCACCACGTAGCCGATGCGCAGGCCCGGGGCAAAGGACTTCGACAGGCTGCCCACGTAGATGACGCGGCCGTCGCGGTCCAGGCTCTTGAGCGCCGGGAAAGGCGGGTCCGCATAGCGGTTCTCGCTCTCGAAATCGTCCTCGATGATCATGCAGTCGGCTTGCGCCGCCAGCTCCAGCAGCGTCTGGCGCCGGTCGATCGGCATGGTCGCCGTGGTCGGGCACTGGTGGCTGGGGGTGACGAAGATGTAGTCGCAGTTCAGCATGGCCGTGCCGATGCACAGGCCGTGGTGATCGACGGCCAGCGGCATGAGATGCGGCGTACGGCTGGCGAAGATGTTGCGGGCATCGGGATAACCCGGATCCTCCATGCCGACCACCGTTTCCCGGTTGACCAGCAGGTCGGCCAAGAGGTACAGGGCGTGCTGGGCGCCCACGGTAATGACGATTTCCTCGGCGTCGGCCCATACGCCGCGGCGCGGAAGCACCTGGGTGCGGATCTCCTCGATCAGGGCCGGATCGTCGTGCGTGATCAGGTCCGGGGCCCAGCTCCGGATGTCCATCACCGAAAGCGCCTTGATGCAGCATTCGCGCCATTCCGCGGTGGGAAAGAGCTCCTGGTCGAACTGGCCGTAGATGAAGGGGTAGGGGGTTTTCTGCCAGTTCTTGGGCTTGACGATGTTGCGCTGGCGCGAAGGCCGGAACCGCAGGCGCTTGTCCCAACTGGCGGAGGAGGCCGCCTGGCCTTCGTCGGCCGAAGGCTGTTCGGCGCGCAGGCGGCCGGCCAGCACGTCGTCGCTGACGAAATGGCCGCTGCGTTCGCGCGACACGAGGTAGCCTTCGCTGACCAGTTGCTGGTAGGCGAAGACGACGGTATTGCGCGCGATGCCGAGCTGGTCGGCCAGTTGGCGGCTGGAGGGCACCGGCGTGCCGGCGGGAAGGTGGCCGCTCAGGATCGCCGACACGAGCATCTGCCTGACCCGGCTTTGCAGGCTGAGATTGCCGGCATTCGCCCGGTCGAACAGTTGTTCCCAGAGTACGGGTTTGAGCATGGCGGCCTGGCCGGACATGGTGCTCCTTCAGGCAGGCGTGGATATCAAGGCGGGGCGAAGGCCAGAGCATATAGTCTGGCGCGGTGCAGGGGAAGAGGGGATAGCTTTAGTGGGGGACGGAGCAGGGGCGGGTTCGAGGGGAGTGTTTCCGGGTTGGGGGTGTTTTTTTGCGGGGCGTTGCGGGATTCAACCGGTGCCCAAGGAACGGTGGCGGGTGTCTCTCCAAGCCGTCCCTGCCGGGGGCTGGGTGGCCTGTGACGGCCAAGTCGCTCGGCTCGGGCGCAAGATCACGCGCCCTCGGCCCCTTCGGGGCTGCCCTCCCTCCAATTGGCCGTCACAGGCCACCCAGCCCCCGGCAGGGACTCGCGCCGATGGCATGCGAAGGGCCGATACTGACGAGGCGTTGCGCTATGGAGGCGGTGGCACGAAACGGTGGAGCCTTGATATGGGGTGCGGGGCCCAGGCGGGCGCGGGGCCTGGCCGGCCAATTGGAGGGAGGGCAGCCCCGAAGGGGCCGAGGGCGCGTGATCTTGCGCCCGAGCCGACCGACTTGGCCGGCCAGGCCCCGCGCCCGCCTGGGCCTCGCACCCCATATCAAGGCGTCTTAAGAACCCGCCCATCAGCAAGGAAGTCAGACCCTACCCTTCCAGGGAATCAGCAGCTTCTCGAGATAACGCACCAGCAAATCGAACCCGAACGCGAACACCCCGATCACCACGATCCCCATGATGACCGTATCGCTGGCCAGGAACTGCGCGGCGTTCAGCACCATGAAGCCCAGCCCGCGATCGGCGGCCACCATTTCGGCGGCGACCAGGGTGGTCCAGCCCACGCCGATGCCGATCCGCATGCCGGTGAAGATTTCCGGGAGAGCGGCCTTCAGGATGACATGCCAGATGATCTGGTTCTGGGAGCCGCCCATGGCATAGGCGGCATGGATCTGCTCGATGGACACCGAGCGCACCCCTGCCCGCGCCGCGATGGCCATGGGGGCGAAAATGGCCAGGTAGATGAGGAAGATCTTGGGGAACTCGCCGATGCCGAACCAGATGATGACCAGCGGCAAGTAGGCCAGCGGCGGCAGCGGGCGATAGAACTCGATCGGAGGATCGAAGACCCCGCGCACCACCCGGCTCACCCCCATGAGCACGCCAATGGGAATGGCGGTGACGCAGGCCAGGAGAAAGGCGCCGAACACCCGCGACAGGCTGGCCAGCGTGTGCTCGGCCAGGGTGGAGTTGGCCACGCCGTCGGTCAGGGCCAGCATGAACTTGTCGTATACGGCGATGGGCGAAGGCAGGAACAGCGGCTTGACCCAGCCGGCCTGGGTTACCAGGAACCACAGGGCGATCAGCGCGACGCTGGTCAGCAGGCTGATGTGGCCGCTGGCGCCGGCCCCGGGCGCGCCGTAGACCTTGCCCGGAACCACGGGCTTGCCCTCTTTGCGCTTAAACATGGGCGACCTCCGCGGGACCGGCGTGCTTTTCGTCGCCGTAGATGATACTCAGGATTTCCTCGCGCATCGCGATGAAGTCGGGGCTGGATTTGATCGCCCGGCCGTCGCGGCTTTCCAGGTAGCGGCGGTTGAAGTCCAGGTTGTAGGTATGGGTGATGCGTCCCGGGCGCGGCGACATGACGATGAGCCGCGACCCCAGGAACAGGGCTTCCTCGACGCTGTGCGTGATGAAGAAGAACATCTTGTTCGTGTGCTGCCAGACCTGGAGCAGCAGCTCCTGGATGGTCTCGCGCGTCAGCGCATCGAGCGCCGCCATCGGCTCGTCCATGAGCAGCATGGCGGGATCGCAAGTCAGGGCGCGGGCCACGCCCACGCGCTGCTGCATGCCGCCCGACAACTGGTAGATCATGTGCCGGTGGAAATCCTGCAGCCCGACCAGTTCCAGGTTGCGCGCCGCGCGCTCGCGGCGCTCCTGGCGGGGCACCCCTTGCAGCTTCAGGCCGAACTCCGTGTTGTCCATGACGTTGAGCCATGGCAGCAGGGCGTGTTTCTGGAACACGACCCCGCGGTCCGAGCCGGGGCCGATGATGGGTTTGCCACCGAGGGTGATCTCTCCTTCGGTCGGCGAAAGGAATCCCGCCAGCAGGCTCAACAGGGTGGTTTTGCCGCAGCCGGACGCACCCAGAGCGACGATGAAATCGCCGCTGTCGATGGTCAGGTCGACGTTTTTCAAGGCGGTGACCGGGCCGCTGTTGTGCAGGCCGGGGTAGGTCACGCTCACCCCTTTGACCTGTACGGTCTGCATCTGTGCTGCCATGCGCAGATCCCTCGAATTGTTATGGCCCGGCGCGGCCGGGCGGATGGTGCCGATCGCGGCGGTGCGAGCGTCCGCCGCGATCGAAGGCGTGCTTACTTGCCGGCGGCCTGGGCGGCGTACTTGCCGTTGACGAACGAGCTGTAGTCGGCCAGAGGCTTGTCGATCTGCTTCTGCTTTTGCAGGAAATCGGCGCTGGCCGTCAGGGCGCGCACCGCGCCGCCTTCCTTGCCGCCGCCCAGCCATTCCTTGGAGGCTTGTTCCTCGGAGGTCGGGTAGACCAGCAGCTTCAGGGCGGAGACCATGTCCTCGGCGTTGCCGCCGATCAGCTTGACCATGCCCTTGACTTCGGGCGAATCGGCGGTCCAGTCCTTGCCGTTCTTGTTGTAGTCGTCGTAGGCCTTGGCCAGCACCTTGGTGAAGGCGTCCATGAACTTCGGGTTCTTTTCGGCCCACTTCTTGTCGGCGATGATGCCGTCGAAGGTCGGGACGCTGGCCTTGCCGATTTCCTCGGAGTCGGCAATGGTCTTGCCGGACTTCTGGATCTCGGTCAGCGCGGGCGGCCACACGTAGGCGGCGTCGATGTCGCCGCGCTGCCAGGCGGCGACGATTTCCGGCGGCTTCATGTTGAGGATGCGGACGTCGCGCGGATTGAGCTTCCAGACGTTCTCCATGCCCACCAGCAGGTGGAAGTGGGACGTCGAGACGAAGGGCACGGCCACCTTCTTGCCCTTGAGGTCCTGCGGCGAATTGATGCCCGAGCCGTTGCGGGCCACCAGGGCTTCGGACTTGCCGATATTGTCGAGGATCCAGAACAGTTCGGCGTCCACCCCGCGCGTGACGGCGGCGGTGATGCCGGTGGAGCCCAGCACGCCCACCGGCACGTTGCCGGAGGCCAGGGCGCTGGAGATATCGCCCCCCGATGCAAACTGGCGCCAGTCGATCGTATAGCCGGCTTCCTTGGCGGCCTTGTCGAAGCTGCCGTCGGCGATCGCGGTCAGGAAGGGGCCGACGATCAGTTGGTAGCCGACGACGACCTTGGTCTGCGCCTGCGCCGGTACGGCGGCGGCCGCGGCGACCACGGCGCCGGCCAGCAGGGTCCTGCGGATGAGGCGGATAAACGCTTGCATGGTGGATCTCCTTCTTTATTAGAGGCGGATCGAGCGTTTCCGCCTTGGTTCCAACTTCTCGCGAGCAATATTGCCTACAGAGGGGGAACGTGGCCTAGAGCCAGTTTCCCGGATTAGTTGGAACCAAGGCCCGCGGGCCGTCCGCGCGGTAATCAGCCGCGCAGGCGCCGGATCAGGCTGGATGTGTCCCAACGGCCGCCGCCCATTTTCTGGACGTCGGCGTAAAACTGGTCCACCAGGGCCGTGACGGGCACGCGTGCCCCGTTGTTGCGGGCCTCCGCGAGGACCAGGCCCAGGTCCTTGCGCATCCAGTCGACCGCGAATCCGAATTCGAACTGGTCGTCCACCATGGTAGATCCGCGGTTCTCCATTTGCCAGCTCTGGGCGGCGCCCTTGCTGATGACATCGAGCACCAGCTTCATGTCCAGGCCGGCGATCTGTCCGAACGCGATGGCCTCGGACAGGCCCTGCACCAGTCCGGCGATGCAGATCTGGTTGACCATCTTGGCGAGCTGTCCTGCGCCGGGCGCTCCGACCAGGGTGACGGCCCGCGCGTAGCAGGCCGCGATCGGCTGGATGCGGTCGAACACCGCGCGGTCGCCGCCGCACATGACGGTCAGCACGCCGTTGACCGCCCCCGCCTGGCCGCCGGAGACCGGCGCGTCGATGAAGTCCACGCCCTGGCGCGCGCCCAGCTCATGGAGTTCGCGCGCGACATCGGCCGATGCCGTGGTGTGGTCCACGAACACGGTGCCGCGCGCCATGCCGGCATAGGCGCCGTTCTCGCCGAGGACGACGCTGCGCAGGTCGTCGTCGTTGCCGACGCAGGCAAAGACGATCTGGGCGTCCTGGGCGGCTTCGCGCGGCGTCGCCGCGGACCGCCCGCCGAATTCCTTCACCCATGCCTGCGCCTTGCCGGGCGTGCGGTTGTAGACAGTGACCTGATGGCCGGCGCGGGCCAGATGGCCGGCCATGGGCAGCCCCATGACGCCCAATCCCAGGTAGGCGACCCTGACCGGGTCGGCGATATCGTAGGATCGGGATGTTACGGACGTCATGCGGGCCTCCCGGCGCTAGGGTTCATGAAGGGGATGTCGCTCAGCGCAAACATTAACCTAAAAGCCCGCCGCCAGGCCATCGCGGCGCGAGTCGCTGGCGGCGACATAGCCGTCCACGGCGGGATCGCCGAGCCGCCAGATGAACTGGCCCGACCCGAAGTCCATGTAAGGGTCCTCCATCGCCTCCAGCACGTGGCCGCGGCGCTCCAGTTCCTCGCGCAGCCCGGCGCGCATGCTGGTCTCGACGTCCAGCGACAAGCCGTTGTTCCACTTCCAGCGGGGCGCATCGCACGCCGCCTGGGGCTGCTGCCCATAGTCCAGCATGCGCACCAGGGTCTGGAGATGGCCCTGGGGCTGCATGTTGCCGCCCATGACGCCGAAGCTCATGAGGGGGGCGCCGTCGCGCGTCAGGAAGCCCGGAATGATCGTATGGAAAGGACGTTTGCCGCCCGCGACCGCATTGGGGTGGGACGGATCGGCGCTGAAGCCGTGGCCCCGGTTCTGCAAGCTGACGCCGGTGCCGGGCACGACCACCCCGGAACCGAAGCCCATGTAGTTGGACTGGATGAAGCTGACCATCATGCCGTTCCGGTCGGCCGTGGTCAGGTAGATGGTGCCGCCCCTGGGGGCGTGGCCGGTGCCGAAGGCCTGCGCCCGCGCGGGATCGATCAGGCGGGCGCGATCGGCCAGGTAGGCCGGCGACAGCATGTCCTGCGGGGCGATGCTCATGTGGTCGCTGTCCGCCAGGTGTGCATACACGTCGGCGAACGCCAGCTTCATGGCTTCGATCAGCAGGTGCTGGGTGTCCGGATGATCCACGGGGCGCGACGCGAGATCGAAATGCTGCAGGATGCCCAGCGCGATCAGCGCGGCGATCCCCTGTCCGTTGGGCGGGATCTGGTGCAGCGTGTACCCGCGGTAATCCTGGGCGATCGGCGTCACCCACTCGGGCGTGTAGTCGCGCAGGTCGGCCGGCGTCATGACGGCATCGTGCGCCTGGGCGTGGGCCACCAGCTTGTGTGCGGTTTCGCCTTCGTAGAAGTCCCGGCCGCGGGTCGCCGCGATACGCCTGAGCGTCTCGGCGGCGCCTCGCAGCACGAAATGTTCGCCGACGTGGGGCGCGCGTCCGCGGGGCATGAAATGTTCGGCGAAGCCCGGCTGGTTGGACAGGAAAGCGATCTGCGCGGCCCATTTCTGCTGGACGACGGGCGAGACGGCAAAGCCCTTCTCGGCGTATTCGATGGCCGGAGCCAGCACGGTTTCGAAGGACAGGCTGCCCAGCTTGCCGTGCAGGGCCGCCCAGCCCGCGACGCAGCCCGGAACGGTCACGCTGTCCCAGCCGCGCATCGGCACGCCGCCTTGGTGCTTGCGCTGGAAGTACTCCGGATTCCAGGCGGCGGGCGCCCGGCCCGAAGCGTTCAGGCCGTGCAGGCGCGATCCGTCCCAGACGATGGCGAAACAATCCGAGCCCAACCCATTGCTGACCGGCTCGGTCTGCGCGATGACCGCGGCGGCGGCCAGCGCGGCATCCACCGCGTTGCCGCCGCTGGCCAGGATGCGCAGGCCGGCTTGCGCGGCCAGCGGCTGGGAGGTCGACACGATATTGCGGGCGAACACCGGAATCCGCGTCGTGGAGTAAGGGTTGGACCAGTCGAAACTCATGGGTCTCCATGTGCCGGAGCAAAACCGTAGCTTAACGTAACGGGGCGTGTGCGCTGCACAACGCCGGTGCCCGGCGCAGGCACCGCAAAAAAAGGACACTCCGCAGAGTGTCCGTGGCAGTGCGGGACGCATGCCGGCGCAAGTGCCGGCATGCGTCTCGTCAGTCTTCTTCGACGAAGGTCTCTTCGCGCTTCTTGCGCACCGCGGGCAGGGCCACGATGACGACCAGGAACAACGCCGCGGCCAGCAGCGAGGCCGACAGGGGCCGCTCGACGAAGGTGTAGTAGTCGCCGCGCGAGAGCAGCAGCGCCCGGCGGAAGTTCTCTTCCATCATGGGGCCCAGCACCAGGCCCAGCAGCAGCGGCGCGCCTTCGCACTTGAGCTTGGCCCAGAAATAGCCCACGACGCCGAACACCGCCGTGGTGTAGATGTCGAACGTGTTGTAGTTCAACGAATACACCCCGATCGTGCAGAACACCAGGATTGCCGGGAACAGGATACGGTAGGGCACCTTCAGCAGCTTGACCCACACGCCGACCAGTGGCAGGTTCAGCACCACCAGCATCAGGTTGCCGATCCACATGGAAGCGATCAGGCCCCAGAACAGGTCGGGGTGGCTGCTCATGACCTGCGGGC